>Ga0268357_100033_pt1 | contig 281541 bp, 241 predicted proteins | sample BioMet10_FD_192466 | JGI IMG/M metagenome (GOLD analysis project Ga0268357, IMG submission 192466) | Sewage microbial communities from Oakland, California, United States - Biofuel 10 (Illumina Assembly) | ecosystem: Engineered > Wastewater > Sewage > Unclassified | place: USA: California...
CCAGCACACATACGTAGAAGCGGGGCGCTGACCCGCTTCACAACAGGTGTGTTTGGGATGGTTGCGTACCGGAGTGGTCCGGCGCTGCCGGTAATTGTTGTTCCCCCACTGATTTTTTACAAATTTCTGCTTTGCAGCTATCCAGCACACATACGTAGAAGCGGGGCGCTGACCCGCTTCACAACAGGTGTGTTTGGGATGGTTGCGTACCGGAGTGGTTCGGCGCTGCCAGGGAGAGAGATAAAATTAGACCAATTCCTTTTTTAAGCTCCATAGGAGCGGCATTTTTGTAAAATATATATAAGGTAAAATCAAGCTCCGGCGGAGCGAAATTTCTCCTGTTAATGTACACAATTCTATTCCAGTATTCAAAATATCGCTCCTACGGAGCCCGATACATGAATCATAAAAAAGGTAGCTCTTTTAAGACAGCCTTAACAACAAGTTTATTGAGGAAAAGAAGCAGCAAATAAATGCGTGTGGCACACCAGGTTGCTTAGCCCATGAAGGAAAAATGAATAAAATAAAATATATACCGGAAAGCTTTTAATAGTGTTGGTTGCATAACATTGTACGCATTTATTGGAACTGCTTGACTTACCATTCTATATGTAATAAATGTTTATTGAAATTAAATTTTGCTATCTGTTAATCTCTAAATCACTGTTGGGGAAGAGATTATTTCTTTTCCTTAATCAGCGCGGAGAGAAGAATTGAAAAAACAAGAGTTAAAACAATTACAAGGAAAGAAGCTATTTTGGGAATTTCGTAAAAACCGGAGATAAGCATTTTAATTGCTATAAAAAACAGAATTAAAATAACGCCTTCCTTAAGAAAACGGAACAACCCCATAATACCCTGCAAGGCAAAGTATAAAGCCGAAAGCCCCAGCACCGCAAAAACATTGGAGGTAATTACAACAAATGGATCGCTTGTAATGCCGAATATGGCCGGAAGCGAATCGAACGCAAAAATTATATCCGTTGTGCCAATTACAAGAAAGACTAAAAATGTATGGGTTATATATACTTTATTATTTTTCTTTATAAAAAAATGATGATGGTCCGTATCGGGATCCACATTCCACAATTTAGCTGCGGTTTTAAGGAATATATTCTTATCCGGATTAACTTCCTCATCTTTATGTGTAAGCATTTTAACTGCCGTATACAACAGTATTAAGCCAAAAATGTATATGATAAAATGGAATTTTGTAAGCAGAGCCGCGCCAAGAAGAATAAACACTATGCGCAGTACAATTGAAAGTAAAATACCAAGCTTAAGAAGTCGTGGCCTGTTTTTATCCTGAACACCCATAGCGGTAAATATCATGATAAAAACAAACAGGTTATCTACGGAAAGAGATTTTTCCGTAAGATAACCCATTATATAATCCAAGGATTTTTCATGACCGTTTGGCAGCATGTTATGAATCAGAGCTCCAAAAGCAAGCCCCGCAACAATCCATATAAGCGTCCATGTGAGGGCTGTGCTCAACTTTTCAGCGCCGGTTTGATGATCCGAGACGTAAAAGTCTATAGAGAAAACAACTGTAACAATGCCAATAAAAATCAGCCAAAACAGCGTATGAATATCCATCTAAACCTTAACCGATCTGGATGAGGATATCACCTTCCATAACAGAATCGCCGGTTTTAACCTTAATGGCCGCAACTGTTCCTTCCTTATCGGAATTAACATTATTTTCCATTTTCATAGCTTCAAGAGTTATAAGCTTGGTGCCAACTTTAACATAATCGCCTTCCTTAACATGAATACTAACAATAGTACCAGGTAATGGAGACTTAATGTTTCCGGAGCCTTTTGGAGCTGCCGGGTGAGCAGTTTTGGCAGTAGCGTTATCGTGCTCTGTTGAAGGTTCTTCTTTGGGGCGAACAAGTACGGGAGTTTTAGTTGTCTTTATTTGTTTATCAACTTCTACCTGATATTTTGTACCATTTACATTTACTTCGGCAGTATTATCTTCAAGGTTTAAAATCTCAACATCGTAGCTTGAGCCCTGAATTTTAAATTTAAATTTTCTCATATTTATTTCCTCGTTTTTATAACTTGTGGAACTTGTCTTAATCCGTAGATTTTGGAACTCCATGGAGAATATGGCCTTACAACTTTCTGAATTGTAAGAATTGTATCCTCATAATCATGAACATCATCCATATATAGGTTAAGAGCTACACCAATTACAGCGCTTATTTTACCCATTTCACCCAATTCGTCTTTTTTAACCGGTTCTTCAGCCGGAACGACAGGAGCGGGGGCTACTTTCGCTTCTTTCTTTCCTTTTTGGATAAAAGCCAATATTGCAAATGCTAATGCAATTCCGACTAATACGCCAATTATTAATAAAATACTTTGGTCCATTGTCTTCTCCCTACTATAAAGGAATATTTGAGTGTTTCTTAGGCGGATTCTGGTCTTTCTTTGTAGAAATTGACTGTAATGCCTTTATCACTCTAAATCTTGTATTACGCGGTTCAATTACATCATCAATATAACCGTATTTAGCGGCTACGTATGGAGATGCGAACTTTGCCTTGTAATCGTCTTCTCTTGCTTTAAGGAATTCCATCTTGGCTTTTTCGTCTGTAATTGCTGCAAGTTCCTTGTTATGTAAAATTTCAATTGCGCCTTTAGGGCCCATTACTGCTATTTCCGCAGTTGGCCATGCGTAGTTGATATCTCCTCTCAAGTGCTTTGAGCTCATAACGTCATAAGCGCCGCCGTATGCTTTTCTGGTAATTACAGTAACTTTAGGTACGGTAGCTTCGCCGTATGCAAATAACAATTTTGCACCGTGAATAATAATACCGCCGTATTCCTGTGTTGTGCCAGGCAAGAATCCGGGTACGTCAACAAAAGTTACAATAGGAATATTAAAAGCATCGCAGAATCTTACAAAACGGGCTGCTTTTCTTGATGAATTAATATCCAGAACGCCTGCAAGGTAATTCGGCTGGTTGGCAACAATACCTACCGGCATTCCGTTAAAACGAGCGAAACCAATAATTATATTTGGAGCATAATTTCTTTGTACTTCAAAAAATTCATTGTAATCTACAACCGCATGAAGAACATCGAGCATGTTGTATGGTTTTGCAGGGCTATCAGGAATAATTTCGTTCAACGAGTCTTCCAATCTGTCAATCGGATCATCGCAAGGAGCCAATGGCGGCTCTTCGAGATTATTCTGAGGCAAATAGCTGAGTAATTTTCTTATTAATAAGATACCTTCTTTTTCATCATCGGCTATAAAGTGAGTTACGCCAGATTTTGAACCGTGAACAAACGCGCCGCCCAACTGTTCGTCTGTAACTGTTTCGCCGGTAACTGTTTTTACTACTTTAGGGCCTGTTACAAACATATAGCTTGTATTTTTAACCATAAGAGTAAAATCGGTTAAAGCAGGTGAATAAACCGCACCGCCGGCGCATGGGCCAAAGATGGCGGAAATCTGAGGAATAACACCGGAAGCAAGAATATTTCTTTCGAAAATTTCAGCATAACCGGCAAGGCTTTTAACGCCTTCCTGTATACGCGCGCCGCCACTATCGTTGATACCAATAACAGGTGCGCCTACTTTCATGGCCTTATCCATTACTTTGCAAATTTTAGCGGCAAATGTTTCGGAAAGAGAACCGCCGAAAACCGTAAAATCCTGTGAAAATACATAAACCAATCTTCCGTCTATTGTACCATAACCGGTAACAACGCCATCGGAAAGATAAGTCTGTTTTTCCAAACCGAAGTCTGTACATCTGTGAGTAACAAACATATCAAATTCTTCAAAGCTTCCATCATCCAACAACATATCAATTCTTTCTCTTGCAGTAAGCTTTCCCTTTTTGTGCTGAGAATCTATCCTCTTTTGGCCGCCGCCTAACCTTGCCTGGTCGCGCAGTGCCATCAATTCTTTTATTCTTTCTTGAATAATCATTATTTCACCTTTATTTCAGTTGAAAAATTAAACCGGCAATATTTCCAGTTTTATTTATCTTACTATTAAATAATTTATAGTTTATTACCTAACAAATTATGCTTTTTCGCACAATTCTGTTAACACGCCGTGTGTGGATTTTGGATGCAAAAATGCTATCTGCAATCCTTCGGCGCCTTTTCTCGGTTGCTTATCTATTAACTGGATACCTTTGCTTGCGGCTTCATCTAACTGGGACTGCAATCCTTTAACTGCAAAAGCTACATGATGAACGCCTTCGCCTTTCTTTTCTATAAATTTACCTATCGGGCCATCTGCTTCGGTAGATTCGAGCAATTCTATTTTTGTTTGGCCTACCATAAAAAAGGCGGTTCTTACTTTTTGATCTTTTACTTCTTCAACAGCATAGCATTTAAGACCTAATACTTCTTCATAGTATTTTTTTGTTTCGTCCAAATTCTTTACTGCTATTCCTATATGTTCTATATGAGTCAAATCCATTTTTTACTCCTGAGTTTTATTTTGTATACATGCGTTCTTTAATTAAATAACAACGTGTTCCTTGTATTCGCCGAATACACCGCGCAATACGTTGCAAACTTCGCCTACACTTGCGTATGATTTAACAGCATCAACAATCAAAGGCATAAGGTTGGTATCGCCTTCGGCGCCTGTTTTTAATGCGGCAAGTTTAGCTTTTACATCATCACTGTTTCTTTCTGCACGAACTTTGTTGAGGAATTTTATTTGTTCTTCCTGAACGCTCATGTCAATCTTTAACAAACCTTTCGGTTCGCCTTCTTTAATCTGGAATTTGTTTACGCCAACTACTATTCTTTCGTCGCGTTCAACTTCCTGTTCGTAACGGTAAGCAGCTTTTTGAATTTCGCCCTGTACATAACCGGCTTCAATAGCTTCTACCATTCCGCCCATATCATCAATTTTCTTGATATATTCTTCTGCTTCCTGTTCAATTTTATTTGTCATTTCTTCAATGTAGTAAGAACCTGCAAGCGGGTCAATTGTGTTTGCTACGCCGCTTTCGTATGCAACAATCTGCTGTGTTCTTAATGCAACTCTTACAGAATCTTCTGTCGGCAATGCCAAAGCTTCATCTCTTGAGTTTGTATGTAAACTCTGTGTTCCGCCAAGTACTGCTGCCAGGGTTTGAATTGTTACTCTTACTATGTTGTTATCTACCTGTTGCGCGGTTAATGTGGAACCTGCTGTCTGTGTGTGGAAACGAAGCATTTGAGATTTTGGCTTGTGAGCGCTAAATCTGTTCTTCATTATTTTAGCCCACATTCTTCTGGCTGCTCTGTATTTTGCAACTTCCTCCAACAAATCGTTATGAGCGTTAAAGAAAAACGACAAACGACCAGCAAAATCATCAACATCAAGACCTGCTTTAATTGCGGCTGATACATAAGCTATACCATCTGCAATTGTAAATCCAACTTCCTGAGCGGCTGTTGAACCGGCTTCCCGTATATGATAACCGGATATTGAGATTGTATTCCATTTCGGAACTTCCTTGCTGCAATACTCAAAGATGTTTGTAATTAAACGCATGGATGGCTTTGGAGGATAAATATATGTTCCGCGCGCAATGTATTCTTTAAGAATATCGTTCTGAATTGTTCCTGAAATTTTATCTTTCGTAACGCCCTGTTTTTCGGCTACCGCAATGTATAACGCCAATAAAACAGATGCCGGAGCGTTGATTGTCATTGATGTGGATACTTTATCCAAAGGAATTTTATCAAAAAGAATTTCCATATCGGCAAGAGTATCTATTGCTACGCCAACTTTACCAACTTCGCCGTAAGACATTGGGTCATCGCTATCGTAACCAATCTGTGTTGGTAAATCGAACGCTACGGAAAGACCGCTTTGTCCCTGATCGAGCAAATAACGGTATCTTTCGTTCGATTCCTTTGCTGTACCGAAACCTGCGTACTGGCGCATTGTCCAGAATCTTCCGCGGTACATTGTAGGCTGAACTCCACGTGTATATGGATATTGCCCCGGGAAACCTACTTTTTCGTCATAGTTTTCAATATCGCTGCCATCAGGATAATAAATAGGTTTTACCGGACTGAATGATACAGTGGTAAATTCTTTCATCCTTTCAGGACGTTTCTGCAAAGCTTTGCCATAAGTATTGCTTTCCCAATCTTTGTACGATTGCTGTACTTTATCTTTTAATTCTGTTAAATCGGACATAATTTATTCCTTGTATATTTTAATTAAACCTAAAAACCAAATTATTCTTTTTTATTTATTACCTTCTATAATACAGAAAATAATCAGTTTAGTAAAATTATCGATTTTTTAAACAAAACGTGAACTAAAAAAGAAAAAAAAGAAAATTTTTTTTCAACTATTTTTATTATTGGTATTGACAAGTTATCAAATAATACTTAAGTTTGAGCTCTCAATTGATAAACACAATATCATTTGACCAAATATTCCGCGATAGCTCAATGGTGGAGCATTCGGCTGTTAACCGAAGGGTTGCAAGTTCGAGTCTTGCTCGCGGAGCTTAAAAAAGACCCCGATTTTTTCGGGGTTTTTTGTTTTATGTTTTCTTTTTGTCTTAAGTGGCTGTTAATTCGCCGCGGCGAATTGCTAGTTCGAGTCTTGCTCGCGGAGCAAAAGAAAAGCCTCTGTTTTCAGAGGCTTTTTTGTTTTAAATACTTTCGTTTTGAATTTTACTTTTTTTGTATGCTGTTAATTCGCCCAGGCGAATTACAAGTTCGAGTCTTGCTCGCGGAGCAAAAGAAAGACCCCGATTTTTCGGGGTTTTTTATTTTAAACATTTTCGCTTTGAATTTTACTTTTTTGTATGCTGTTAATACGCCCAGGCGAATTGCTAGTTCGAGTCTTGCTCGCGGAGCTAAAGAAAGACCCCGATTTTTTCGGGGTTTTTTATTTTATATTTTTTATTCAACTCGACTTATGTTTTCAATTGCTGAAAGGTTGTCTCAAAAAGAAATTCACATATAACAAAATGCGGATAGTTCTGCCGGAGCGAGATATCTCTTTCTTGCAAATATTATACTATTGTAATATTTGCTGTAAACACATAATTTACAGTATGTGCTAATCATAATTACATACCTTTTTTCAACCTGGCGCGTATACTGCCCGGTTGTATCTTATTTAGACCACATGACTGGTAAAATATCATCCTATCATGCAGGTTTATAATAATATTTAATTTTTAGAAACTATTTTACTTAAGGATTATTATGTTTAATAAGCTAAAAGAAATTAATAACAAGCCTAAGCCGTTTGAATTTTACACGACTGAAAAGCTTTGGAATGACGAGCACATATCTAAAAAGATGCTGCAATATCATCTTGACGAAAACAACTGTCTTGCTTCCCGCGACTCTAAATTTATTGACGCGTCCGTTAACTGGATTGCGGATAAATTCCATATAAAACCGGGAACAAAGATATACGAGCTTGGTTGCGGCCCCGGTTTGTATTCATGCAGGTTTGCTGATTTGGGCGCTAAAGTTACCGCAATTGATTTTTCGCAAAGATCAATTGAGTACGCTAAAAACAAGGCTGCAAACAACAATCAGGATATTAATTACATAACAATGAACTACCTCGATTACACTCCCGCAGAAAAATTTGATTTGGTGACACTGATATACGATGATTTTTGCACTTTGAGTCCCGCGCAACGTGCAAGACTGTTAAAAATAATAAAGAACTGCATTAAAGAAGACGGAGCTTTTTTACTGGATGCAGCCTCCCTGCACTACTTTGAGTCGGTTAGCGAAAACAGCTACTATGGACGCGATATTATGGATGGCTTTTGGAGCGAACAGGAGTATTACGGCTTTTATAACCTGTTTAAATACCAAAATGAAAAAATAATACTTGAAAAATACTCCATTTTTGAAAAAGATAAAACGTGGCAGATTTATAACTGGCTGCAATGTTACCAGACTTCAACACTAGAAGAAGAATTTGAGAAAGCCGGTTTCAGACATTTTGAGTTTTTTGCCGATGTCTGCGGAACGCCCGCCAACAGCGGCTCGGATGAGTTGGCGTTAATTGCAGCTTTGTAAATATTTTTCATAATCTCTCGCCGGAGCTCTCCGGCGGGAATACTATTTATATTGGTTTTGAAATGTTTGATACAATTTATATTTTTGATAAAGTTGTGTGACATATTAATTTTTACTAATTACAGGTAATAAATATGAGTCCCGAAGAAAAATACAATTTTGTGACGCGCATTTTAACAGTAACAGAAAATGATGCTGCGCAATTCGGACAGATGAATGTCAAACAAATGGTCTGCCATTGTGCGGACCAATTCAGGATGCTGTTTGGCGAAGTTGAGGGTTTGGAAAAACAGGATGTTGATGTAATAAAATTGCAGTCGCTTGCTTTAGCAAACAAAACTGTTCCGACAGTAAAAGGACTTGACCAGGTTAAAGGCGAAGGCACAAAGCCGACAACACTACAAGACGACAAGCAACTACTTATAAGTTACGTCGACAAATTTACAGCCACAGGGGAGAATTACGTTTTCTCTTTTCATCCATATTTCGGTCAGCTGAGCAAAGAAAAATGGGAAAGACTTGTAATACACCATCTTGACCACCATCTGAAACAATTTGGCAGATAGAGCAGTTTCATCTACATCTTCTACCATTTGTAAAGACATTTTTACCTAATCACATCTAAAAGGTTTTGGACTAAAACAAGCTTTTCAGTTTTTTTACTCGCCAATTTTACCTCAGGAGTGTTAAAGATGGATATTATTTCAACAAAGGGGGTTGATGTATAAATTGCCTCACATGAATGATATTTCAACACTCTCCCGTCATCGCCGGACCACTCCGGCGAGAAAACAGCACATATTAATTTAATCATTCATTATAGCTTCATCTGGAAATGTAGCCCTGATTGTCGCTTTAAGTTCATCAGCAAACTTTTTCAATCCTGCTTCATCATTTTTCCAAGGAACAGTTAAATGATGGTTAGTGTCAAAATGAGGGCTTATGTTTTTGTCCTTTGAATTAAATTTTTCTTCCTCACAAATATAAATTACAGGTGTTCCCAATCCTTCAGCAAACCCCGCTTCCCAATAAGCACCACGATTTACATCTGTTAGATCAGCTATAACAAACTTTGAGCGTCTTATTTCAACTCTTAATTTATCATCAATTAATCCTGCTCTTTTTTCATCATCAAGCTTTCTAATATCAAAACCAGTTTCTTTAACTGCTGGAACGATTATATCTTTTAATACATTTTGCAAAGTACTGTTATTAAATTGCATTGCCATAAAAGCTAAACGGCTATATTTATTAGTCCTTTGAAGTTCATAAAACCGCTGCCAACCTTCGACTGTAATTTTTACATTATAATTAGGGTTATTAGATGAGCTTCTTTTGGGTATTAGTGTTAGAAAACCATTTTTAATTAAAAAATCCATAATAAAATCAACACCGGATTTATTAACAGCGCCTGTTAAGGCAATTAAATCTTGTGGATTAACCATAACTACTTTATTAAAAATGTCATTTCTTTCACACAAATAAAAAAGGAGATTGTCTATTTGTTCTCCCAGTTGTGGCAAAATATGATTCCGTATTGTTTTTTCAATGTCCGCCATGGTTAGTATACCAAACTTACCTTGATTTATGCAAATCCAATTACTTATTTTTGCTTTGTCTTTTATCTTAGTCAATTCCTTAACATATCTAATTCCTTCGATTTCAATCTTATAAGTTCCACAATTTAGACATTTGTATTCGAACGCATCGATAAAATCCATGCGTTTTCTTTCGCAATTTTCATTTTCGCAAAAAATACATTTTCCCATTCTTATCCCTCAAAATTTAATTAATGCAGACAGGTTCAAGTGTTCAATGGTTAAAATTAGAATAAAAAAACACCAACGCCAAATAAAAAATAATAGTCCTATAAAATGATAATGAGTTTTATAAAAGCGCTTCAGATTATATATTAAAATTCAAATGATTTTTTAGCCAACTATATATAGATATATCACTTACAAATTACGGTGCATCCATAAAAGAAGTGGCAAAGTATAAAACTGATTAGCCATACTGTTTTTGCGAGGAGTCCGCGACGTTACTTGTACCGATTTATCTGGAGCAGTCTCATTGGTGTTATTACAGAATACTGTTATTAATGAGATTGCCCCCGACAAGCCGGGGCAAGTTTCATTTCGAATACTATGCTCGCAAAGACAGTATTATATTTTTAGCCCATTTTTTTTGTCACCGAAATTATGGTTGTGCCCAAATTACCTTTCCCCAATTAATTTATGGCAAACTTTAGGCATTGAACTATTGAGCATTTTATCCTAACTTAAACGATAAATCTATTAAAAATTTTTTACCTTTATTGCGCGGAAGGTAAAAGAAACGGCAAATGGAAAATCAGCTAAAATACTTAAAATGCTTTCCATTAAAGACGAAATTTCCGGTATTACCAAATACGAACAGGAAATAGCAGGAGCCGGGAAAAAAGATATAAAGAAGCTGTTTTGCGCTAAATCATATATTTCTAAAAACAACTTGATTTTATTCTATATTAGTAATAGATTTTTTTTGAATAATATAAAACTTGGAGAAATTGATGTTTGTTTTCAACTCTGAAAACAATAACGAAAACGAAGAATATAACGAACGCCTGGAGCTTATAAAGAATTACGAAAAGTGCAAGGACATCATAGAAAACGGAAGTGTAATATATAACATCGATTTTCTTGAAGATATATTTGCAAACTTACTGGAAGAAGAATTAAACACCGAAGCGCTCTTCATATTATCCGCTCTGGTGGAAGCCGTTCCGTACAACTCGGATTTCTGGCTTCAGAAAGGAATTGCCCATACTCTGGTTGAAGAATATGAAGAAGCGGTAAACTGCCTCGATCATGCTCTTGTGCTTAACCCCGCGGATAATGAAGCCTTAAGCGAAAAAGCCGGCGCGCTCGAAAATCTTCAAAGATATGAAGAAGCCGAAGAAGCTTATTGCAGGGCCATTGAGCTTGACCCGAAAAATACAGACTTAATTTTTAACTTCGGACTTTTTTACGAACGTCAGGATAAATACTCTAAAGCAGCGGAGTTTTTTAAACACGTTATTGAAATTGACGAAAACTACGTTGAAGCTTATTTTGAGCTTGGCAGCTGTTACGACTTGCTGAATATGCTTGAAGAAGCTCTGCAAATAAACGAAAAATTTCTTGAGACGGATCCTTATAATCCCGGCGCATACTACAATAAAGCGATTGTCCTTGGAAAAATGAACAGGCTTGAAGAAGCAATTGCAAGTTACGATCTTGCCCTTGCGCTTAAGGAAGATTTTGCAAGCGCGTGGTTCAACAAAGGAAATCTGCTTGCCGATATTGGAAAGCTTGAAGAAGCAATTAAATGTTTTAAAGAAACCATAAAAATAGAGCGCTACGATGACGCTTCGTATTTTAATGTGGCAAACATTTACGAAGAAATGGGAAATTACCCGTTTGCCATAAAGTATTATACCGAAGCCATTAAAATAAACGAAACATATTACGAAGCATTTCTTTCACGCGGCGTTTGCTACGAGTCCCTTGGCAGCTATATACAAGCTTTGCAGGATTATACAAAAGCCGTTTCAATCAGCGCGGATAATATAGAAGGCTGGCTTGCAAAAGCGGAAATAGAATATACGCTGTGCGAATATAAAAGCTCTATTTTAAGTTACAAAGAAGCGCAAAGAATAGATAACACAAATTACGATATTTGGTACAACCTTGCCGAGCTGTATATGGAAGTGGGCGACTTGCAGTCAGGCATAGCCGCATACAATGAGTGCATAAAGCTTAATCCTTCGGATGCACATTCTTATTACGGAAAAGCGAAAGTGAACATAATGCTTAGCAAAACAAAAGAGGCCCTCGAATGCCTTAAATCCGCATTCAAACTGGACCCCGCGATAAGAAATGAGTTTGTGAAGGATTATCCTGAAATAAAATCATCAAAAATGTTTAAAAAATTACTTGGCGAAAATTAGAACTGTTTATGAAAAATACATTTCACTTAAATACAAAAATTATCGGGTTACTTGGTCATCCTATAAAGCACACTTATTCACCATTTATACATAACATTGCATTGGAATTAAAGGAATTGGATTATATCTACCTTCCTTTTGACGTCCCTGGTTCATATCTTAAAAATGCAATTAAAGGTATGCTTGCTTTGGGAATAAAGGGATTCAACGTTACAATTCCCCATAAAGAAACCATTATGCAGTATCTTACAAACGTATCGGAAGAAGCAAGCATAATAGGCTCGGTAAACACTGTTGTAAACGAGCTTGGTAAACTAACTGGCTACAATACGGATGTTAACGGAATTTACGAAACGCTTGCTCCGTACAAAGACGAAATAAGCGGAAACGATATTAGTATTGTTGGCGCGGGCGGCGCTGCCAGGGCGGTAATTTATACGCTTGTACGCCACTTTAAACCCAAAAATATTTTTCTTATTAACCGTACGGAACAGCGCGCTGAAGCGTTAAAAAAGTATTTTTACGAAAAAATGAGGTTTGAAGGCTTTCGCTCTTTCGAACTTTTTCCGCCTGAGCTTGTAGATATATTTAAAGACTCAAAACTTATTGTGAACGCCACCTCAATAGGTATGTTCCCCGATGTGGACGATACAATAACAACGCTTGAGGATTCTTTCTGCGAAGGACAAATAGTATTCGATCTGGTTTATAACCCGCCGCAGACAAAATTGCTCAAACTGGCCGCTTCAAAAGGCGCTATTACTCTGGACGGTTTGACAATGCTTATATACCAGGGCGCCAAAGCGTTTGAACTGTGGACAGGCGAACAAATGCCCATTGAACAGGTTAATAAAGCGTTAAAACTATACCTGGCAAATTAAAATTTCATAAGACAAACCCGTAAAAAAGGGAAACAGCTAATGTCTGTTTCCCTTTTTTCATATTTGAGTCTTTCCATCAATTGTAATTTTCAGTTTTTTAACATAAATTAGCTGACATAACAATTTTACCTGCTGTTTAAATGAAGAACACATTAATAATTGCAATTTTAGCGTTAGTCACCTCGCTTTCATTATGCTCCTGTTCCGGCATCAAAAGCATTGCAGACTGCCCACCCGCAGCTACCGCGGCCAATGGATTTACTTCGCCCAAATTGTACAAGGCTGAGTTTAGCATTATGGTAAAAAACATAAAGCGTTTATCGCCAGACTCCCTAAAAGCGTACAACAAACGCACAGGAGTACCCGAAGATACTCCCCCCACTTTAATGCTTTGGTGTTCCGATTTCAGAGATATTACAAACCAGCGTATAAATGCTGATAAAACCGTCTCCCCCGCCCCAAACGAATACTTTACCGACAAGGAAAACGGGAATACTATTCTTTACTGGAATCTTTCTGATAAACTGAATGATACGGCAGATATACTGATAAAACGCACTTTTACTTTTTATTCGTACAACTACACAGCGCCTTTTAACGCGCAGCAAATAAACGATGATGCAAAAATACCTGAAGATATTTTCTATTTTTATACCAAAGCCGAGCCGTGGCTTGAACAAAACACCGAAATTATAAAAATTGCAAACAGTATAGCCGGTTCGGAAAAAAGTACATTAAAAAAAGCTCAAGCCGTTTTTAGTTATGTGCGAAGTAAAATGAAATACGTTTACCCTCCCGAAAAACGGGGCGCGCTTGAAGCCATTAAAAAATACGAGGGAGATTGCGGACAATATTCAGCGTTGTTTATTACTTTATGCAGAATACTGGGCGTACCGGCAAGGCAGCACTCCGGTTTTGCAATTGATGACAAGGAAACACTTGGTTATCATGTATGGAGTGAAATATACCTGCCCGGTTACGGTTGGCTGCCCGTTGACGCTACAAGCTCCGAAGGCTTTGGGCATCTGCCCAACAACAGGTTGACGGCTTCGGTTGGCATGAATATTCCGTTAATTAATGTTCCCTGCTGGGCGGATTATTCCGAACAGGAAGCTCAGGGTTTCAGAACGGACTTTATGCAGTATATGACTGTTGTAAAATCGGGCATACAGGCCGATATTACGGCAGAAAAGATAATCAAAGAAATTAAATAGCAATACATTGTCCGGTTATATAAAAATGAGTTAAGTCATCATCCAGAGATTGTTAAGCTTACGCACACATTCACTCTCAGAATAATCATCTTTCCTTTTGCCAAAATGACCCACGCTTAATTTTATTATATCCGTTGGAAAAACCGTCTGTTTATTTTTTAATGTTCCATCTGTCTTTTTATTACCCGGAACCGAGGAAGCCGAACAAATTGAATAATGAAAACGGCAGGACTCATTGTCTTCTTGTTTTGTATTTTTCACCATTACTAAACCCATCGAACAGTTTCATATTATAAAAATCAAAACGCCGAGCATAATTGCTATTATTATTAAAACGCGATTTAATCGTAGCTGAATCAGAAGAACTCATTACGCCTCCATCTGGCAAATATTGTTGTAAAAGTAATACGGAAGAAATAATAACCAATAATGCACCGGCGGAGTATTTTCCGCTTAACCCTCAAGAGAAAGGCAGTTATTTAATAAAAGTATCAAACCAGATATTCTTGTATGCAAAAATATCCTTAAAAACAATTTGTTAGTTGATGTCAGACCTTGAATCGACAGAAACAACCGAAGTATAGTCTTTTTCGAGTATAAAGAAAAACTCTTTCTTTACGCACGATAAATCGTGAATATTTGAATCGCTGTCTTTTATTCTCCACTTAACATCATCAACCATTTTTTCCAACCCGGACTGGCTAACATTTTCTCTGACCAGTTCTGTCGAATTATTTAATATCATCCGAAGCCCGTTAATTTTAATAAAATACTTATCAGGAAATTCCGATTTGTCCTCAATTCTATTGTTCTCTGTAAAATCCCAGCTTTTAGTATCCAGATGTAAAACAGAGTGTTCAATATAGTATTCCCCTTTTCTGACAAACAGGAGCACTTTAGGGTTTGCCGGAGTATACAAGTATACCCGTTCTGTAAATGATAAATCGTTATAAAACATCAAGTCTCTTTTATCGCTTTGCCAGAAGCCGCAAATCTTCTTTTTTAAAAGCTTATCGCTATTATTCATATAATTTTCTGAACAAGACCCTAAAAAGACAGCAACAAGAATCAGAATAAAAAACTTTTTCATAAATCGATACTCAAAAGTTGAAAAATAAAACCGGGCCTCAAAAACAAGGCCCGATAATAACACACACTCCTAATATAGGGGAATGAGATTTTTCCGAAACTCATCTTGACAAACAACAACTTTTCTTCGCAAACCTAACGAAGAATCTCTCCCCTTGGACTCATTCGTTTTCATCAAAGCTTTAAAATTCCGTATTGAAATATATAGTAACCAAACTCCAAAAAAATCAGTAATATTACTGATTTTTTCTGTTTTTTTTACTTTTTTTGCAATAAACTGTGTATCATTTTGAGATTTGCTGTCTTTTTTGCTTTTCCGTATAAGAACCAAACAAGTCCAGGTTATTAAAATTCAGAAGAAAAACTCTCTGTTTTGAGGTAGTAAAGAAGGCGTGTCACATAAAAAATTAACATACATAATTAGTTTTTTTATTGAGAATGAAACTTTTACTATATATATTATTTTTAAAATAACTCTTTTTGATTTACAATAGGGTTAACAACAAATGAAGCGCAGCCAGTTAAAAAGTATAGTACTGATACTATTACTTGCGGGCTTATACGTGGCTCTGGCAAAATTGGGTTTGCAATTTGCAATTATTAACAGGCAGGTTACAATTATCTGGCCTCCTTCAGGAGTTATGCTTGTCGTTCTGCTGTTTACCGGATACAAATACTGGCCCGGAATTTTTCTGGGAGCTTTTACGGCAAATTATCTTATTGACCCGCAGATATTTGTTTCGCTTAATATAGCAACAGGAAATACTCTGGAAGCAATAGCAGGAACATTTATCTTCCAAAGAATCTCAGGGAATTTCAAATCGCTCGACAGGCAAAAAGATATTGTAGGTTTTTCGCTCGCTTCAATAATTTCTCCGCTAATAAGTTCCTTTATTGGCGCTTTCACATTATACTTAACCGGACACATGGAACTGCAAAACGCGGCGCTTATAATGTTGACGTGGTATTTGGGAGACGCCTTAAGCATAGGAACAATCACCCCATTCTTTTTAACATGGGGTATAAAATTTAATATAAAGGAATTCCCCAACTATAAAAAAATACTTGAATTATTAATATACTTTTCGCTGTTGGCCTTTATTTCGGGTAAGGCTTTTAGCGATAATACAGGTTCGCCTTATTTTGTTTTTCCGCTTCTGATTTGGGCCGCTTTCAGGTTCGGGCAAAAAGGAACAACCGCTTCCACGTTGATTGTAGCCATTATTTCAATTTATAATACTTCTTTAGGCCGGGGTCCTTTTATTGGCAGTTCCTTAAACAGTAGTCTGGTTTCGCTGGGAATATATTTCGCGGTAGTTTCCATAACCGTATTATTTCTTACTGCAACAATTTTCGAAAGGAACCTAAGCGACTCAAGATTAAGACAGGTTTTGGATCTGGTTCCGCACATGATTTTTGCAAAAAACTCAAAAGGAGAGTTTATAATTGCCAATAACGCAACGGCAAGTATTTTCGGATTAAAAGTGGAAGACATTCTTTCACAAAATCAAATGCTGATTCAGAATAATAAAAATGAAGCCGCCAAGATGCTGGAAACAGACAGACAAGTAATTAACAGCAAGCAGCCTCTTTTTATTCCCGAAAACGAAATTCTTGACTATAAGGGCGAAAAGAGAATTTTCCAGACAACTAAAATACCTTTTACAGATTCTTCGGAAGAAACAGCCGTAATGGGAATTTCCATAGACATTACGGAAAAAATAGCCGCGGAACTTGCCCTGCACGAAAGTGAAAAACGTTTTAAGAGCCTTTTCGATAATAATCCGCTTGGCATATTTTTAACCGACCCGGTAACTTTGCTAATAACAGACTGTAACGATACCGCATGTAAAATGAACGGTTACAAACGCGAAGAACTGATAGGGAAAAACGCGGGCTTCCTTTATCCAGCCGATATAGCCGATAGCTTTTTAACTAAAATTACTTCGGAACAAAACCTGCAAATAATTAGAAATGAAGGTTTTATAACAATGGAAAGTGAACATAAACGTAAAGACGGAGCTGTTTTTCCCGTTGAAACAACAATGCGAATTATTGATATTGAAAATAAGGAATTTTTATTAAGCATAGATAAAGACAATGTGGAAAGAAAATTTGCCGAAGCTGCAATTAAAAACTCAGAAGAAAAATACAGAAACATTTTTGAGAACGCGCCAATTGGTATTTTTCAATCCACTATTGAAGGCCGTTTTATAGAAGTAAACGCAACAATGGCGCAAATGCTTGCTTATGGTTCACCCAAAGAAATGATAGACAGCATTACCGATATTACGACACAACTATATGTATATCCCGAAAAACGCAAGGAAGCTTTAACAAAAGTATTCGGATGCAACGGGCATATACACGAAGAAACATGTTTCTACAAAAAAGACAATTCCGTTTTAATATTGAATCTTTATATCAGAGGCGTGCGCAACAAAGAAGGGCAGGTCATATTTTTTGAAGGCTTTATTGAAGATATAACCGCGCGGAAAAAATACGAGGAAGAGCTTAACAAAATCAAGGAAAACCTTGAAGCTCTGGTTGACGTAAGAACCGAAGAGCTGTTAATTGCAAAAGAACAGGCGGAAGAATCGGACAAGCTTAAGTCAATTTTCCTTGCCAGTATGTCTCACGAATTAAGGACGCCTTTAAACTCTATAATTGGCTTTACGGGTATAATGTTAAAAGGACTTGCGGGAGAGCTGAACCAGGAGCAACATAAGCAGCTTACATTTGTAAAAAACAGCGCCAACCACCTTCTTGCGTTAATAAACGATATTCTTGATATTTCAAAAATAGAATCGGGCCAATTGGAAATTTCCATGGAAAAGTTTAACCTGTACGGCTCCATTGAAAAAGTAATCCATCTGCTTACTCCGCTTGCCAACAACAAGGGAATAGATTTCTCGGCCGAAATTGATTCCGAAATAGGTGAAATTACAGGAGACAGCAGACGCGTGGAACAGATTCTTATTAATCTTCTTAATAACGCAATTAAATTTACAGAACATGGTTTTGTTCAATTAAAAGCGGATTTGTACGATGATATTATAACCATAAGCGTAATTGATAGCGGGATAGGCATAGAGGAACAAAATATCTCAAAACTTTTTAATCCATTCCAGCAACTGGATACCGGTACAACCAGAAAATACGAAGGTACTGGTCTCGGGCTTTCCATTTGTAAAAGGCTTGTTGTAAAAATGGGAGGCAAAATAACTGTTGAAAGCAAATTAGGCAAAGGCAGTAAATTTACTTTTACACTGCCATTAAAAAATAAGGATATAGCATGAATCAGAAAATATTAATTATTGAGGATAACGACCAAAACATGTACCTTATTACGTTCCTTCTCCGCAGTCAGGGTTTTGACGTTATACAGGCAAAAGACGGACCATCCGGAATTGAAATTGCAAAGGAAATAAAACCAGCTTTGATATTGCTTGATATTCAATTACCGGGAATGGATGGATATAATGTCGCGAAAATTTTAAGAGAGGATAGTGAGCTTAGAAGCATTAACATAGTGGCCGTTACCTCCTATGCTATGCTTGGGGATAGAGAACACGCTTTTGAGGCCGGTTGTTCCGGCTATATTGAAAAACCAATCAATCCGGAAACCTTTATCGAGCAGATAAGCGAGTTTCTTCCGGGTAGCATATCAGAGGGAGGCTAAAAGTGAAAAAAGTACTTATTGTTGATGATAACACAGAAAATCTTTACTACCTAAACGTTTTAGTTAAAGCTCATAATTTTGTACCGGTTGAGGCGCATAACGGAAAGGAGGCTCTGGATATTTTAGGCAAAGACACTATTTCGCTCATAATTTCGGATATACTAATGCCGGTTATGGATGGTTTCAATTTTTGTAAATTATGCAAAGCCGATGAAAAATTCAAATCCATTCCTTTTATTTTTTATACAGCAACATATACAGACGCGTCCGATAAAAAATTTGCGCTGCAGCTTGGCGCGGACCGATTTTTAATTAAGCCGAGCGAACCGGAAGTGCTGTTAAACGCCATAAACGAAGTGCTGACAAATCTGCAGCAGGGGAATGAAAAGCTCAAAGTTCCTGTAGAGGAGAGCGAACTTATTAACGATGATAAAACTTACTATAAAGGTTATAGCGAAACCTTAATTAAAAAACTTGAGAAAAAAATGCTCGAGTTGGAACAAACCAACAAAGAGCTGACCATAGCAAAAGATAAAGCCGAGGAAATGAACAGGTTAAAAACCTCATTTCTCGAAAATATGAATCACGAAATAAGAACTCCAATGGTAGGCATTTTGGGCGTTGCGAGCGTTTTAAAAGACGAAAGCGACGATCTATGGGTTCAGAAAATGGCGGGAATAATACTAAAAAGCGCTTCGCGCCTGATGGATACGCTTACTCAAATACTCGATTTATCAAGCCTTGAATCGGAAGATATTAAAATTAATTACACTTCTTTTAACCTTGTAAAAACAATAAGCGAATCCGTCAACATATATCTTAACTTCGCCTTCCAAAAGAGTCTGTTCCTTACTACCAACATAGATGTTCAGGATATACAGATAACTTCTGATGAACATTTGATAAAGCAGGCCGTCAGCAATCTGTTAAACAACGCAGTTAAATTTACCGACACAGGCGGTGTTAACGTAAGCCTCACGGCTTCTGCAATAGAGGGAAAAGAATTCGCAATTATTAAAATTCAGGATACGGGTATAGGTATTGAAAAAGAAGAGCAGGATAAAATCTGGAATGAGTTTAAGCAGGTCAGCGAAGGCTGGGGACGATCTTATGAAGGAATAGGGCTCGGCCTTACTTTAACAAAACGGATAATTGAAAAGATAGATGGCAGTATTTCGCTTGAAAGCGAAAAAGATAAAGGCACAACTGTTACCATACAAATACCCTTAAACAAAAATTTAAAAATTGAGCCCAAAACTCAACCCGGTAAAAAAAATCAAGTTACCAAACCCGAGAAAAAACCATTGATTCTTTTAGTTGACGACGACCACATAAATCTGGTTGTGATAAGCGACTTTTTAAAAAACAACTTTATGGTAGATACGGCAATAAAAGGCATTGAAGCCATAGAAGCCGCCAAAAGTAAAAAATACTCGCTTATCCTTATGGATATAAATCTCGGCGGCGGAATATCAGGGCTATCTGCCGCGCAGATGATAAAACAAATGCCGGGATATGACTCAACGCCAATTATAGCAATGACCGCATACGCAATGTCGGGAGATGAAAAGCGTTTTATTGAAAAAGGCTGTACTCATTATATAGCAAAACCATTTGATAAAACGGAATTACTGGAATTCTTAAAAACGATAGAATTATCCGAAAAAGAATTCTCAATTTAACATTTATCAGAATTCATAATTCAAGTATTATTCAGAATAATATTTCAAGAAATAAAAAGGGTGTAAATTACCATTGTTTATGGGTAAAAAATTATATTAATTTATTTATTCAAGTAAAATAATTCATTAAAAACGGTAAAAAATGAAAAGAATTACTAATTCCCGGTTTATTATTCTTTCTTCCGCTATTGCCGCTTTGTTCGTATTGATGGGTTGTGGTTCAAGCCTTCAGATAGACAGCAAATGGCGTACTAAAGAAGTAATTATTGATGGGAAAAACACGGAATGGGAAGGAGGCGTTTACCTGAAAGACTTAAACGCCGTAGTTAACATCTATAACGATTCACAGAATTTATATTTGGGTATTATCTCTCCCGACAAACAACTTGCAAAAAAAATAATGATGAATGGTCTTACTGTCTGGATTGACAGGACCGGAAGCGATGATAAGAATTTTGGCGTTCATTTTCCGATAGGAATGTTTAATCAGGACGCGCCGGCTGCCTTTGGCATGAAAGAAGCCGAAGAAAAAGAAAACCCCGATAAGAATGATGATGGCGAAGAAAGAATGAGACAACCCCCGCCAACAATGAAAGACGAAATGTTTGACCGCGGTTTGACAGAATACGAAATTCTGGTTAGCGGAGGCAAACTGGAGTCAAGAATTCAATCGGTTGAAAAGAACGGTATTGAAGTTAAAATGGGGCATGATGAAGATAAAATTTTGTATGAACTTAAAATGCCTTTGAAAATTTACGGAGATATTCCTTATGCCATAGGCGCCGATACAGGCCAGGTTGTAAGTATTGGCCTTTCAACAGGCGAAGTTGATCTTGATAAGATAAAAAAGAAAATGGGCGGCCCTAAGAAAAAAGCCACAGATGACCAACAGGATGACGAAGGTTCCGCAATGGGGCAAGGCGGAATGGGGGGCGGAAGACCTCACGGCGGCGGTAGAGGCGGCGGCGGAATGCAAGGCGGAATGGACTCTCAAAAAGCCATAAGCCTTTGGTTTAAAACCAAAATCAGTTCCGCAAAATAGTTTAAACTAATAAAGGCAGGTACATTTCTTACCTGCCTTTATTGTATTTATAAACCGATTTTATTTCAGCATATCTTCAAGCGCAGTAATTATTTCCACAGGGTTTTCTGTTCCTACCGATATTCTCAGCAACTCGGGGTTAATGCCGTGTTCAATAATCTGTTTTTTCCCTTCGGGCGTTTTTATCATATCGTAATGCGCCAGATAAACATAAGGCATTGCAATAGTAAAACCTGTTCCAAGGCTTGGCCCTTTAGGCATTTTCAGTTTATCATAATAATAATGCAGATCTTTATCAAAAACCAAAGAAACAAGTCCGGGCAAGGATGTTTCAGTCTTTCTTATTCTAAGAAAATTTTCGCACGATAATTCGTCCATAACCCAGTTTAGTTTAATAATTTTTTTCTGTCTGCTTAACCACTCAACCAATACGGCCGTATTACGGCTTACAATATCCACACGCTCTGCATAACCCTTTATTTCGTACGCAATACGCATAATATCTTTTATGTACGGTTTTTGGCATCGCCAGCTAACAGATTGTTTTAATTCCATAGCCAGACTGCTGGAGCTGTTTAACACCACGGCTCCCATCAGAACATCGCCGTGCCCGCAGGCATATTTGGTAAGGCTTTCAACCGCAATATCGGCGTACGGAAAAACATTAACATTATACGGCGTGCTCATAGTGGAGTCTATAACAACAGCAATTCCATACCGTTTTGCAATTGAGGAAAGCCGCGGCAAATCAAAACATTGTATAGAGGGGTTATTTGGAACTTCGGTAAAAACCGCCGCTATTTTTTCATGATTTGCATTAATAAAGCTTTCAAGCTCATCAAGCTGTAAAGGGGTAAAATACAGAAACGATTCCTTGCTGTATTTTTTTATTATTTCCATAGAATCCAGATAAAGCCAGCCAACCTGTACAAAAATATACCGGCCATTTAAAGCCGCTTTTTCCTTAATGGAGTCATAGGCCGAAAAAACCGCGTTCATACCGGCGGTGCATAAAAACACATCATCCGGCGCAGCCATTTCATAAGCTTCCGCCAAAACTCTTTTGGTTACCGATTCAGCATATTCGGCTTTTTCCCTGCTTTCCCTGAACTCCTTTTTCATTACTCCGGCTTCAATCAAATAGTCTTCGGCAAGCCTGGAGCTTGGAATCATACCAGTATTTTGTATAAATGTTTTTACAATTTCCGATTGAGGCGAATCTCTTTCTATTGCAACAAGATTAAGATTACCGGCGGTAATTTTGCCAAAACTAATTTCAGTATTTTTTTCTATTAAATTAAATGCTTTTTCAGAGGAGATCGGGTGAAGTTCAATTGAATTATCAATTTCGTATTTATTGCGAACATGACAACACGCTTTTTCAAGTGTCGGATTAGTACAAAACCGGGGGTACGCCGATTCCAATCTGTTTCTAAGCACTGGGTCTTCTTCTTCGTATGCAATTACATCTGCAATAGTAGGCAGATTAACTGATACGGCATGAGGATTATCAAACGGAAGCGATTTGCCGCATGGTATATCCCGAAAGTATTTCTTCATCATCTTCTTATCCTAATGCCATCTTTATATCGTTAATTAAATCATCCGTATCTTCCAAACCAATTGAAAGACGGATAGTTGTTTTGGAAATTCCTATTGCGTTCAAATCCTCTTCCGAATAACTTGCATGGCTTATCTTGGCCGGATATTCAATTCTTGAGTCAGCAGTGCCAAATGACGCTTTTTCTCCAAAAAGCCTTGTGTTTTTTATAAACTTTTCTGCTTTTTCTACAGAACTCATATTAACAGTTATAACAGCCGGGCAAATTTTCATTTGCCGTTTTGCAATTTCATATTGCGGATGTGAAGCAAGAAACGGGAACTTCACAAGTACTACATCCTGCCTGGAAGATAAAAACTCCGCTATTTTAATAGCGGCCTGTTCCTGAATTTTAAGACGATAAGGAAGCGTAGGCAAACCAAGTGAGATAAGAAAACAATCGAACGGGCTTTGAGCTCTTCCGCACGCGTTGGAATAATATTTTATTTTCTTCACCAATTCTTCGTCTTTCGCGGTAATTACACCCGATATTACACTACCGTGCCCCGAGATGTATTTTGTCGCTGAGGATAAAGAAATATCCGCCCCCAACACCAAAGGTTTTTGCGAGGCAAATGTTGCTACACTGTTATCTACAGCAAAAACGGAATTATATTTTTTTGTCAGCTTTGCAACAGCGGAAATATCTATTATTTTTAAGCCCGGGTTTGTGGGCGACTCGCATAAAACAAGGCGCGGTTTATATTCCGCCATTGCTTTTTCGAGCGTATCCATGAGCGTAAAATCACAAAACTTAACGTTTATATTGTACTTATCCGTCATCATTTTTAATAAACGGTAAGTACCGCCGTAACAATCTTTTTCAACAAGAATTGTGTCCCCGGTTTTAAGTATGGAGTCAAACAGCAAAGCAATTGCAGAAAGACCGGTATTTGTACATACCGATCCGGTTCCCTCTTCAGCTTTTGCAAATATCTCCTCAAGCGCATTTCTGGTTGGATTATCAGACCTTGAATAATCATATACAGGTTCGCCTGTTTGTTTTTTCAAATCAAATGTGGCTGTCTGATATATGGGAATATGAGTTGCTCCGTACGGGTCTTTTATACTGTTAAAATCCGAAATACGGGCTAATAGGGTTTCTAATTTAACTTCCACTGGCTTAGTATAATGTAGTAATTTTTTTCAAATTGAATTTAATATATCAATTATCTCAGAAAGATGAAACCATTGGCCGGTATTAATTGAACTACATCACAAAAAAAACAGCGTCTCTTTTTATTCATTTGAATTTATTTGTTATTTTGTTTTATTAATATTTTAAGAATTATTTAAAGATACTTATATGAGTTCCTTTTCTTGTCCGCATATTATTCTCAGGCAGGATAATTTCTGCTTGAAACTTCAGCAGGATTGCATTCCCGGAAGACCCGGGTGCGTACTTGCAAAGCGTTTTCAGTTTGCAGTGCCTGTTGAGAAGCGCCTTGCTGAAAAAGAGTTACAGAAGAAAAATAAAAACGGAAACAACAAATAATCTTAAGTCAACTAAATGCAAACAGAAATCATTTTCAGCAACAATAATTCAAGTATTCTAAATTCAAAAGATTATTTTGAGGATTTCAGGTTCGAAAAACTTCAGGAAGACTCTTTGACTGTTAAAAACGTTGAGTTTTGCAACTGCACTTTTGCAAACAACCAGTTCATCAAATGTTCTTTTTTAAATTGCAGATTTGAGGACTGTAGCTTTGTTAATACCGACTTCAGTCTTTCTATATTTAAAAGTTCTTCCTTTTTTGGAGCTCATTTTAAAGATTGTAAACTGATTGGAATAAACTGGACAAAAGCCCTGAAGCCTTTAAAACTAAAGTTTACAGATTGTAAAATTAACGACTCACTGTTTGTGGGGCTGGATTTGCGAGGAATTTCAATGACGAACTGTGAAGCGAGAAATTCCGATTTTGAAAAAGCAAATCTTATTAAGGCAAATTTGGTAAACTCCGATTTCCTTAATTCAAATTTTGACGCCGCGAACTTAACCTCGGCCGATCTTACTGGAGCTGTAAACTACATTATTAACCCAAACCTGACCGCTATAAAACATGCCAGATTTTCACAGCCGGAAGTTTTACAGCTGCTGGCCTTTTGGGAAATTGAAATCGATTGAAAATAGCGCTTATTATATTACACAAATGAGTAATAAAACTAAAAAAGGCGGAATTTAACTTCCGCCTTTTCAGTTCTGCCTATAAACGAGCCGCTTTTATAAAACCATAATTAAAAAATCCCATTATATGTAATGCCTGCAATTATGGAAGCTCCCGGCATGGGGTAACCGGCATTAATTTCATATTTCCTGTCAGTCAGATTTTCTCCCTTTACGTAAACAGAAACCTCAGGAACAGGATTAACCGAAGCCTGCGCTCCTATCAAAGCAAAGCTTTGGGTTTTATACGGAGAAGAGGAAGTGATTAAATCCGTAACATTTCTTATACTGGCGCTTAAGGAAATAATACCTGTTTTATAAACGCATTCCGCAAAAGTAAGCTGTTTGGGAACACCCGTATTTTTCTTATCGGAAACTATATAACTGTAATTTGCGTCAAAAAACAATTCGGGCAATACTTTGTACGAAATTTCAGTTTCAATACCTCTGTTTCTGAAATTACCGGAATTTTTATACATGACAAAAGGTCTTACTCCTTCTGTCACTATCATATCCTGTCCTTCCATCAAAAAAGTTGTTAAAGCCAAATTGAGTTTGTCATCAATCGCTTTTTGATTTAATCCAATTTCATAATTCCATGAAATTTCCGGTTTAAGATTTGGATTTACATTCTGCGATTTTTGAAATATAGGGCTCAGGAACAGTTCCGTAAGAGTAGGATTTCTGAAGCCTTTTGAAACCGAAGCATGAAGCTCAGTAACCTTAAATGGCTGATACCTTAAAATGACCTGCGGAATAAACTGTGTTCCGTAAACGGAGTGGTTATGCAGCCTTGCGCCGGCAGAGATGGCAACATTACTTACTACAGGCTGGTCAATAACGGCATATACTCCTCCTTCGGATAAGGCGGTATCAACATTCACCGTTACAATTTTGGATTTAAAATTGAACGAACGACCTATGCCGCCATATCGTTTAAAATCCGCGCCAACAGTAATAACTTCGCCACATAGTCCGCTAAGCCCCTGCATTGCAGAAAACCCGAAAGTGTAATCGCGCGAATGGAAACCATCATAAATATCGTGCACGCCATTATTAAAATAAAAACGGGTAACGCCTTCCAGTCCGGCAAATTTATTTTTTACAGAAACTTCGGCATTGGCTCTTGTCACATCCGTCCATGCGGAATCGTTGGGGAAAGGAGCAGTTACAGTCCCAGGGTTATATACCTTTGATCTGTTAACATAACCTTCCGCATCAATGCTCCAGTTTTTATTGATATTGTAAAATGAGTTGATAGAAGCAATTTTTGAGTTGTATGAAGAAGACGGTCTGTCTCCATCACTTTTATCCAAATCCACTGATATTTTTGTGCCATAATTTTCTGTTTTGTAACCTACGGCCCCGCTTGCTTTTAGAGTGCCAAAAGCGCCATAGTTGAGTTCAGAAGAGAGGTTAATACCCTGCTTTAAGCCTTTTTTTGTAGTAATATTAATAACTCCCGCCATAGCTCCCGGGCCGTAAATTACCGAAGCAGGACCTCTTATAACTTCCACCGCCTCAATTTCAGAAGACGCGTATCCATCCGGTAAAGGATGCCCGAAAACGCCGGCATATTCAGGTTTACCGTCCACAACTACAAGCGTTTGGCTAGTGCCGGAAAGACCTCGCATGGATATTTTGCCGGCGGCCAGCGTGGAAATACCAAAACCCGCGTATCCGCGTTCCGTAATAAACAAACCCGGCGCTCTACCTTCAATTGAAGAAAACAGGGCTGCTTTAGCGCTGGTTTTTAAAACATCGTTTTGAATATAAGTGGTTGACGGATTAAAGTTCTTTACAGACAATTCATATTTGGAACCGGTAATGGTTACAGGGTTTAAATAATAGGTCTTTATTGTATCCGTTTGAGAATATAAACGGCCCAAAAAGACAACAAGAAAAAGTACAAAAGTTATTTTTTTCAAATTCAACTCCATATATTTGAATGATTCACTTCCCCATACGCCAAAAACCATTTTTGAAATTAAAGATATTGGGATTCAATTGCAATTCACTTAACGCCCCTTAAACACCCTTCCTTAAACGATAAAGTTGCCACCAAATATCTTTACTGTATTTATCTCAATATTTTAATAACTTATGGTATGTTATTTTAATTGTTTATCTTTTCATTTAAAACCGCTATTGCCTATTGGATAGTTGTTGCCTCTTATACTGAATAGTACATTATGGAAAATTCGTTTACCAGGATAGAAAATATCATATTACAGCACGGTAACCGGGGAATTGAGACTGTAAAACAAGCTCTGGCAGATGGTTATTGCAAACGCGCCGCCGAATTAGTTATTAAAAACAAAGGTACGGTATTAATTGGCACAGGTTTTCCGGCTGCGGGAAGCTTTGAGAATGACGGACCAATTGGCGCAATTGCGCTTTATAAGGTTTTAAAAACACTCGGTTACAACCCCGTATTTGTTTTTGCGCCGCCTATTTTATACGCGTTAAAACAACATTACAAAACATTTGAGTTTCCGGCTTTGCCGGTTGATGAGAGCCGGCCATTAGCTAAAAAAGCTCTTACGGAACTATCTCCAAGCCTCATCATATCCATTGAAAAGGCAGGCATTGCCGAAGACGGCAAATATTACAGTATGAGGAAAAAGGAAATTACAAGCCTTGTTGCCAAATACGATTTGTTTTTTGATTTGTGCACCTGCCCTACCATAGCGGTTGGAGACGGGGGTAACGAAATTGGAATGGGAAACGTTAAAGATAACCTGAATAAACTCCCTATAATACCCTCTGTTACAAAATGCACCGAACTTGTTATTGCCACAGTATCCAACTGGGGCGCCTATGGTATTATTGCCGCCCTAAGCTTACTACTCCAAAAAAATTTATTTGTGCATTTTGACGCGGTTGATATAATGGATTTTCTGCTTGATAACGGCTCGGTAGACGGCGTAAACCACTTAAAGAATTATACCGAAGACGGGCTGCCTTTTGAAACAGGGCTCTCCGTAATTGCCGAATTAAAAAATATTGTAAATAACAATTTGTCAACGCTTAACTAAAATAACATTACCCAAACCAGTCTGATACATTCCAAATTTATTTCAATGGAATAAATTTGTATGGAATTAGTTACAAAATGAGTTTATTTTGTATTCATTCTTATTGATTCTTACTATAACCAGGAGGAAAAATGCTAAGGAATCGATTCACAATTACTTTATTTTTTTCCGTTTTGTTTACAATCACAACTTTTTCACAGAAGTCTGATACAATTAAACTGCCAGAACCGCAAAAGACAATTGGCAAGCCATTGATGGAAGCGCTGAACAATCGACAGTCTTCCCGTACATTCAGTCCGGCTGCCTTACCGCTGCAGGAGCTCTCCAACATACTTTGGGCCGGATTTGGAATAAACCGTCAGGAAAGCGGTAAACGAACAGCTCCTTCGGCCATGAACTGGCAGGAAATTACAATTTACGCCTTAACCGCGGAGGGAATTTATACTTATGACGCCAAATCAAACTCGCTTACGCAGATTGTTGCTGGAGACTTTAGAAAACTTGCCGGAGTGCAGCCCTACGTTAAAGAAGCTCCGTTGAATTTAATTTACGTGGCGGATTACTCAAAAGTAAAAAACATTACTGAAAGCGATAAATATATGTATGCCGGCGCGGATGCCGCGTTTATTGCGGAAAATGTATACCTGTATTGCGCTTCACAAAATCTTGCAGTTGTTGTCAGGGCTTCAATAGATAAAAAAGCTCTCGGGGCAGAATTAAAGCTGAAACCGGGTCAAATGATTGTAATAGGCCAAACAATCGGCTATCCTAAAAATTAGTTAATGCTAAAGGAAGGCGCTTTTTAATTGCGCCTTTCTTTAAACCTTATTTTCCATAAAAATCTTTTCAAGAATATCGCTTGAGTTTTCAATAAGTTTTTTACAGACTTTATCTCTAAGTTGTAATTCCACTATTTTCTTTCGCTCTTCCTCGTTCGACATATCGTGACCAAGCAATTCTCTACAATTTATGCTTCCGTTTTTATCTGTAAACTCTTTCAAAAAAAGACGACCAAGTTCAATAGCCCTGCCCTTTCCATGCGGATCATTCGGATTGCCGTACTTAATACCTATTGCCATCAAGGCGCCTGAAACAGCTCCGCAAAGGTTGCCTGTCCTAAGAACTCCGCCGCCAAACACTTGAGTGATGTTCATCAGCATCTCGTTTTCATGCTCATTTTTTTCGTTGTTGGCAATAAGAACAGATTGAGCGCAATTCTTTTCGGACATAAACAGAGCAACGGCTTTTTCTTTATTATTCATTTTTGCACCATAATTTAAAGTTTTGTTATTTAACACAAAGCCACTCCGCAAATACAGCAGAATGGCTTTGTAAAAGAGAATTATTTAATAAACAATTTATTTCCGCGCGGTATCCGGCGATTGTTTAAGCGCCTTATACCTGTCAATTTGAGCTTTTACTGACGGATCGTTAGGATAGACCGTTTGTATTTTATACATCAGGTCAATAGCCTTATCGTATTGTTTTGTGTATTCGTAAATATCCAGTAATACTTTAACTGCGTCCTGATCCGTGATGGATTCATCAAGTTTCTTAAGCGCAATTTTTTCCACTTCGCCAGAATATTTCTTATACTGCTCATCGCCTCCGCAAGCCCTGTAAATTGTGCACAAGTTGTAAAAATATGCATAATCAAGAGGAACAACGTTATGCGGAATCCTCTTTTCCATCAGGTCCATAGTTTCAACAGCTTTGCTGTTTTGACCCGTACGATGATAATAGAGGGCAAGACTGATAAATGGATTTCTGTTGCTGGAAATATACCTTTGCATATTATCGTCACGGAAAATTGTCGGGTCATCAAATCCTCTGAATTTACAACCCGGTTTAAACTCCTTGCTGTAAGAATCGTTTGGTTCATACAACTGTTGCCTTAACATAGGTTCGTCAACAAGCTCTTCGCCGTTTGCCGCCTTGTAAGGTACAAGCATACATGTAAGGCCTTCAACTCTTGTATAATCGTTAAGACCTATTTTGGAATTATCTCCGCTTATAACAAACTGAATAGGACGTTTCCATTTGTTTGCTTCAATTACATCTCTTACTATAACATCCTGCATACGCAAGAAACCTGAATTTCCGTAATTGATTGTCGGATTCATTCGCCAGGTAATAGCGCCCTTGTTGAGTAATGCGGTATCTGTAACTCCAAACGCCTTAAATACTTCTTTTGGCACCGGCAGCTCCATATCTTTTGGAGACCACTCAACCGCCTGATTTTGTATCTGGTCAAGCTCTTCGTCGCTTAAGTTCATTGGAACTTTCATAGAGCCGTAAGGTTCAAGGTTCTTAAGTTGTTTATCGTACCAGGAAATATTGGCAAGACTCAAACAACAAATTCTTACGTCTCTTCTCACGCCTTCAACATCCTGAAGATACCATAACGGGAATGTATCATTATCGCCGTTTGTAAACAGGATTGCGTTTGGTTTACAGCTCTGTAAAACGTTATAAGCATAATCCCATGGAGTCCAGTTTCTTGATCTATCGTGTTCCTGGTAATTTGCCTGCAGCATTCTTACAGGAATAAACAGGAAGAACACCACCAGTACCGCAGCCGCGGCGGTATTCAACTGTGGACGGGATTTAATCTTTTTACCGAGGAATTCAATTATACCTCTTACGCCAAGCCCAATCCATATAGCGTAAACAAAGCCAACCGTGGCGTAGAATTTATCTCTTTCCCTCGGTTGAGGCTGCTGCTGGTTTTGGTAAAACGCAAACAGGTAGCTCACAAATATAAACAGAAGCAGCACCACAGTTGCCGTTTTCCAATCCTTTCGGAAATGGAAATACAAGCCCAGTAATCCTATAATAAAAGGAATACCAAAAAACGAATTATGAGCGTCTCCGGCAAATTTGACATTAATAAGCTTGCCAACTGCATTACCAACGCCATTAAACGGATAGATATTTGGTCCCGCGTCCTGATCCCACGATTCTCTACCGCCGTACATCCAAAGGATATAACGAGTCATCATGTGGTTCATTTGATATTTCCAGAAGAAATCAAGATCGCTTGAATAATCGCTGTAAACACCCATCTGGTGAGGTTCGGTAGCAAAACGCCTCTTGAAGGTAGGGAAATCTCCGTACTGCTCTCTGTTCAGGTAAGAAACAAGTTCGGAAAAGTTCTTAGGATCATTCTCATTCATAGGAGGATGTTGTTTTGCGCGAATAACAATCATTGTATAAGAAGAGTAACCAATAATAATGAGCATAATTGTCATACAGGCAACATGCACAAACGGTTTCTGCTTCTTAACGCCGTAATAAACGCCATAACCAAGCAAGCCCATAAGAATTACCATAACAACAACAGCTATGGTAGAGCTTTCGCCGGCAATTTTTTCAAGAAATACGGGAATTTGTTTAAATATGCCGTCATAAATAATGAACTTTGAAGCCACGCCAATTATCACCGCGAGATAAACGGAATTACGGTTGAATATCTTCTTCCAGAAAATACCCATAAAAGCGGCGCTCAGGACGATCATGATCATCTTGAACTTCATATCAAAATCCTGATATTCCTGCTGAGAAGGAGGGGTAGTACCGGTTTCAGCGCCCCAGACAAAGAAAGCTACAACAATTAAAATTGCAGCGTGAATGAGGAATAAATACCCTGTGGTTTTTGTCGCCTTTTCATCATCAACAAATTTTCTGAAAATTATTAGCATAACAATAGGCGTAATAGCCAAAACGCCCACCATTCTTATGGCTGTTGATATGCCGACAAGAAAAGCAATCATAAAAATATACTTTAAATTATCGGCCTGGTCAGCTTTCTCATTCCATAAAAACCCGAAATAAACAATTGCAGCAAATACAAAAGTATTGGTAGCGTAAATTTCAGATTCCGTACCGTTGAACCAAAATGAATGGCTAAACGCGCAAGCCAAAGCGCCAATAGCGGCGGGAATGTAAACCAGCAATGCCGAAAAAACAGTTTTGTATTCTTTTCCGCTGTAGTTTTCAATAATTCTGATAAGAGTTAAATATAACAACAGAACGGAAAGCGCGCTTACGGTAACAGAAAGCAGATTTATTCTGAAACCTATATTAGCCGCAATTGGAAGCATTGCGAATATTCTTCCAAGTAAAGTGTACATTGGAGAACCCGGAGGATGAGGAACCTGTAATGCGCTTGCCGCAGCAGCTACTTCTCCGCAATCCCAAAATGCAACTGACGGATGCGCCGTTTTGTATATTACAATCCATGTTGCAAGGGCTACAAAAAAACCGATTATTTTTTTGATTGTGTTTGTATTCATATCTTTCCTAAAAATGACAGAATAAATATAATTTACTTATTTAGATTATTAAACGGACATAATTGTTCCGTAAAAAACATATTTTTTCAATTATGTAAATTATTAATTTATAACGATTTTTCCGAAGGATTTCATAAAATTCACAATTTTTTATTATTGGCCTTTTCTGCTTTTTACCTTGCTTTTATATTGAGATTATTATGCTTCCATAAGGCTCAATATTGTTTATACTTAAATTTCCGTTTTTCACTGCGAGTTCATTGTTATTAAGAAGGTTTGTTCCCCTGCCAGATTTACAGCCCGCCACATTAATATTTACAAAAGCGGCCGTATTTGCTGAGTTCACCGCTACCACAATTGTTTCGTTTTCGTATTCCCTTACAAATGCAAATTGCCTGTGGTTTATATATAATTGCTTGTAAGAACCGTATTTTAACGCGTTTGATTCTTTTCTTATTTGCGATAACCTTGCTATATGCCTTGTCAATTCCGGATTTCTGTTTTCGGCATTCATTTTTTGCAGTTCTATTTCAGGGCGTAATTTATCATCTTTGCCATCTTCTTTTTGCCCTTCAATACCCCATTCGCTTCCGTAATATATGGAAGGCACACCCGGCATTGTAAAAAGAATGGTATACAATGTAAACAAGTGGTTTTTATCGCTCAGACTGCTGGCAACCCTGTTTACATCGTGGTTATCTGCAAAATTATATAAAGGAATATTTCTGTAGATTCCCAGTTCGCCGAATTGCCGGTTAAGCGAATATGCTATTTCGAAATAATTCGCGTCTGCATGGCTTGAATATAACCCCTTATAACACTCATAATTTGTAACCGAGTCTATCATTCCGGGGCACGCGTATTTGTTGTAATCGCCATGAATAACTTCACCCATAAGCCAGAAATCGGATTTCCGGTTTTTACAAAATTCGGATAGTTCATGTAAAAAAACGGGATCAAGCAAATCGGCTGTATCCAGCCTTATTCCGTCTATATTAAAATTTCTGATCCACGAATCGACCGCGTCAAGCAGATGTTTTTTTACTTCCGGATTCTTCAGATTAAGTTTTACAAGGTTATAGTGCCCATTCCAGCCTTCGTAATTAAAAGGATCGTCATACTTGCTTTTAGCTCCAAAATTGATGTTAGTAAACCAGTCTTTATATTTTGAGCTTTGAAGTTTATGCCTCAAATCATAAAACGCCCAGAAATCTCTGCCTGTATGGTTAAAAACGCCGTCAATAATTACCTTTATACCGTTTTCATGAAGGTATTTAACAAGGCGTGCAAATGAATCGTTATTTCCAAGCCTGCGGTCTATATTAAAATAATCCACAGTATCGTAACCGTGAGAAGTTGATTCGAACACGGGGCCAAAATAAATGGCATTTATTCCCAAATACTTAAAGTGGTCAATCCATTCATATACTTTATCAAGAGTAAATTCGGCAGGTGACGAAAAACTGTTATACTTTGCGCCGCCGCAAAAGCCAAGCGGATAGATATGATAAAAAACCGAGTCATAACACCAATGTTTCATTTTTTCTCCTTTTATTTGTATACCGTTCGGTATACTATGTATAAAAAAAATCAGGAAAATATACCGTGCATAAACTGATGTACCAGTCTGTAAACAAGCTGATCGTCAATTTTAATAAAACCGTTTAACGCAATGCCTATATAAGTATTCACCATTCCTATATATGTGGAGGCGTAAATCTCGTGCCTCCCCTTCATGTTTCCATGATCCTGCGAAGCCTGATAGAACAAATCTGAAAGTATCTTATGCTGCCGCTGCATTACAGGCAACACAGCGCTGTACGATTCACTTTCGGGAGGGGCGAACCATAACGAGAGGAAAAACCGATAGAATAATTTGTGTTTTTGCGCAAAGTTGAAATATGCAAAGGTCAGCTTGTTCAGGGTATTTGTTATATCATGCTTGTATTCGGCGGATTGTTCGGCCATCGTAATCATCTTGGCGGAGTTTTCCGCTATAATCGAATCCAGCAAACCCCGCTTGCTGCCGAAGTAATGATACAAAGTAGGCTTTGTTATCCCTGCCGCGTCCACAATCTCCTGAACGCCAATTGCGTCATATCCTTTCTTGGCAAAGAGTTCTAACGCACAGTATAATATGATGGAATTATTATCCAAATTTCCTTCAAATTGAATTATTTACCAGAGCAATATACCACTCGGTATATTCAGAGTCAAACTTTTTTTAAATTTGACTGTATGTAATGAAAAGGAAAAGAAATTTTTCTATTTTATATAGTCATATAAAAATAAAAAAGGAAATCAGATGAAAAAACTTTTAGCCGGCGGCTTTGCATTACTGCTAGCCGCTTCACTTATTACGGGATGTTCAAAAAAAGATGATTCTTCAAACCCTACAAGCCCCAGCCAAAATGTACCGGCAGATTTGCCAACGACAAGCTTTTTACAAACTGCCACAGGCGGAGATGTAAGAGGCACTTACTATCCCAATAATCCGGTGTTTAATTTGTTCTACCCTTCACTCACAGGAATTTCATTAAAATCCGAAATTAAATCCACATCAACTGGTTCAGTAACATTTCAAGGCAGTACCGCGCAAAGCGGAACTTATACAACCGATAATCTTACAATTGCAGTTTTGGGTTCAATTACGCTTTCGGTTACAGGTCTCCCGGATCAAACAATTCCGCTGTTAATTAACGAGAAACCTAATTCAAAAGGTACATGGGCTGTCTCTTCAACCGGAACTATTGTTTTAGATAATACTGATACTGTAAAGTACGCGGTAGGCAACAACGGCATGTTCTGGATAACCGGAGTTAATTACTCCGTAGCCGGAACAGATATTCCATTTAGCGCGGTAATTGCGTTTAAAAAACAATAATAACAGAAATACTCTTTTAAACTCAAAAACCCTTCCGGCAACAAGGCCAGGAAGGGTTTTTTGAGGTGATTTTAATTCCATAGACTCAACATAACGGCAGAAAAACAGAGAAGCTTGAACCCTTACCAGGTTCGCTTTTTAAAGTAATCTGGCCATTATATAATTCAGTAATTTTTTTTACCAGGGCAAGGCCAAGCCCGCTGCCTTCGTAAGTCCTGCTCCAGCCCTCGCTTGCCTGCCTGAAAGCGTCGAAAATTATATTTTGCATAACGGGGTCTATGCCTATTCCCGTATCAATAACTTTTATAATTCCTTTATCATTTTCAGTATGGCAGCTTACGGTAATTTGCCCTTCCTTTGTAAACTTGATGGCATTTTCCACAAGGCTTTCTATCAACAAAGTAAAATACTTATCATCAAAAAGCACTTTAAATTCATTATGCACCCGTACAAAAAGCCTGATGTTTTTTTCCTCCGCATTTTTCTGAAAATGTTTTACAATTTCCCTTATCTTTTCGGGAACAGAAATTGCGGTTTTTGTTTCCTTAATACTTTGAGATTCAAGTTCCGAAAGATCGAGCATTGCCGCAAGAGTTTTCATCAGCCTTTTGGCGGAATCTATCACTTTATCAAGAAGCTTATTCTGGTCATTATCTGTAACCACTTCTTTCAAATAACTTGTAAGCCCAAGTATTCCGTTCATAGGAGTACGAATTTCGTGACTCATGTTGGAGAGCAACGAAGATTTGAACATACTCGATTTTTCCGCAATGATTCTGGCGTCATCCAGTTCCTTGTTGAGCCTGATTAATTCCGTATTGGCATCAATCTGTTGTTTGTATAACTGAGCATTGCGTATTGTTACGGCGGCTTGCCCCGCAAGAATTTCGAAAGTGCTGATAATTTCGTTTACTTTAATTCTGTGAAGCGCTTTGCTATCAACATAAATAACGCCTATTTTGTTGTCTCCCGTGATTAGCGGAGCGCAAAGAATAGTCTGTAAATCCAAAATAAAAATACTCTTGCTTGGGTCCCTGTTAGTATCGCTTTGGGCGCCTTCAATATACCGCGCAAGCCCTGTTCTGAAAACCTCTTCAACAACAGAAGTGCTTATATTAAACGCGGGTTCGGAAATGTGTCTTTCCGAAGAATCGGCGCCTATTGAAAACTGGAGTTTTCCGTCTTCGTTCTTAAGCAAAATAAATCCGCGGTCCGAATGCGTAATCTCAATTGCGTTTTTTAATACAAGCTTAAGAACCTCATCAAGAATTAACGATCGGTTGATTTTCTTCGTAATTTCAAGAATACGGTCCAGAGTTTTATTTTTTTCAAATTCATCGGAAAAAGCCGAATTGCTCTTATCCTCATCCAATGTTTTTAAAAAGTCGGCAAATCGCATAATCAACTCTCATTAATTATTGTTAATTAAATAGAAAAAGCCGAACTGCCGTTCTGCTTTTTTCATAAAATGTAACCTTAGCGGATTTTAGTTTTTCCGCTAAGATTACAAAGGCCTCCTATAACATGTCACACCATGCGTTTTTTAATCTTTTCAATTTCCGGAAGAGCTTTTATCTTTTTATAAAAAGTCAAAGCCTGACCGAAATATTTATCAGCGTCTTCGGTTTTATTATAGTTCTTATATAAAACCGCAAGTTCAACCGCTGTTTCGGCATAATTAAGTTCGTTATCAAGCTCCTTATTAAGTCTCAGACTGCTGAAGAAGAAGTTTTCCGAAGCTTCGAAATGCTTGTTCTTTCTTTCTATTATGCCTTTTATTTTATAAATATCCGCAATGGTAAGTTTATCGTTTATTTTGTAACTGATTTCCATTCCTTTATCCGCAAAAGCGTTTGCCAGAGCATAGTCGTTTATTTCGCAATAAATGTACGACTTGCTGACATACGAAATTGCCAGAGTTGGAAGATACCTTGCAGAGATGGATACATTAATGCTTGCCTCATATTCTTTTAAGGCATTACTGTATTCTTTTTTCTGCATAAAGACCATCCCGATATTGTGCCTTATTTCGGCAATATGCTGATAATCTTTCATTCCCTCAAAATATGTTAAAGCCCTTCGGAAATATGAATAGGCTTCATCATAATTTCCTTCTATATTGCAGACTATTCCAAGGTTGTTTTCAATCAGGGCAACAGTACCGCGGTCTTTTGCAGCATCCACGGCCGCCAACCCTTTTTCGAAGTGCTGTTTGGCAGATTTCAAATACCCTCTTCCTGCGTAAATAGTACCAAAAAGATTTTCTCCTCTTGCAATACCTATCATATCGCCTTGTTTCTGGAATAGGGTCAAAGCCTTTTTAATGTAAGTCTGGCTTTCCTTCCACATAGCCTGCCTGCTGTAAATTTCCGCAAAATGGAAAAATGTATAAGCCGTAATATTGGTAAACCGCTCGTCATTTTTAATAACGTTCAACATCTTGTTGGAAATATCGGTAGCCAGCGAAACTTCGCCATGAGCTATTGAAAGCCGTCCAAGGTTTCCAAGCAGATCCAGAAACTGCTCAAGAGAAAGCTTCCTTTCGGCGTATGTAATTGCCTGATCTGCTTCAAACCTGAAGCGTGGTGAGTTTGTGGCATTATATGCCGCAGCTCCTTTTAATTTTGTTTCCTGTTGCTCAACAACAGGCGTAAGGGCAGATATTTTCTTGAAAAATACTTTCAGATCGTTTTCGGAAAAGTACTTTGCAAGGACCTCCTGAAAACCCTCACTTAAGTTTTTAACTTTTGATTTCATTTTTTTATTTCCTTACAACAGCTTTAATAAACCATTGATTGTTACTTTATTAATTAGTTTCCCGTATCTGATACAGGAGCTGTTGTAAATCCATATCTTGAAAAATGTGGCAAATAACCGTTGCAGCAAATCAGGATTCCATTATTCGCGTCTATATAAGCAAAATCGCTGTTCATTTTTTCCCAAACGCCTGTTGTTTCGTTATAATACCACAGATACAGGTTCGTCATGCCTTTGGGATATGCAGAAAGATCAAGCCCCGTTGCAATAACATTTAATAAAGCGGGTCTCAGGAACTGTGTTCCGTGAGGTCCAAAAGTAAGGTCAACATCGCTCATCATATATTCGCCGTCAAAAGACATGGTAATTGACATATCCTTTTGCAGCGCGTTAGGTAAAATATTCAAACTGACATCGGCTGTTGTCATGCCGTATTTACCGGCTGATCTGTAACTTAAGCCCAAATAAGCTCCGCCTTTAACTGTTCCCCAAACGGTTTTTGAAACCATTTTTTCCAGAGAAACGGTTTCGCTACTTTGCGTTTTGAAATTAATAAGCTTAAGTCCTTGTTTTTCGGCAGCCGTCAACCAGGCCGGTTTTGATACGCTTGTGACAGCGGAACTGTTTGCCGGTCCGCTTATAGATTCCTCTTTCTGACATCCGGTAACAAGCACCATGACTAATAAAACCGGGAAAAGTAATAGCTTTTTCATTTTATTCACCTCAAGAATAATTATTAAATGTTATTTTAATCCGAAATTCTGTTTTCCACCAACAGAATTTCAACCACTAAGTTCCTTATTCCGCAACTGAATATTTTAAACCAGTTGCAAAAACAGCTTATTTTATACTACGACCCAAGTTTAGTTTACATGCTGATATATCTCAAGACGCCATATCCGGAAATTTATACAAAGCAAAAAAACATTCAATCTTTTTAGCGATTAAAAGACAGAATACTCTGACTGTACAAATAACTTTAGATATGAAATCTTTTGGCAAAGCTGAGAATAAATAACAACCCCGATCTTAAACTCTAATGGAAAAGAGTATTACTTTTTCAACCATACCGCATTAACAGCACCTTTGTAAATTGCAAAACCAGAAATACAATTGCCTGCACAGCAGACGTCATTTTTATTCCACGCACATTCATTCCCCTTTTTACGGATATGGCACACAATATCCCGTTATAAATATACGTGTTTTGCAGAATGCCGCGCATTTATCGCAACTTCTGCGTCTGCTGTATCAAAACATTTATATTTCTCAACTACCATATTATTGTAACAAAGGTTGTGCCACACAAAAAACTTGGAATACAGGCTGTTTTACGGGGGTGTTTTTTGCGGCTGTAACAATTTGTTACATTCTCTTTTCTGATCCCGTTCATCATGCAACATAATGTTACAACTGTAATATTATGTTACATTAATTGATTTTTAGTACTTATTATTTAAAAGCCGGTCAAGTTTTGGGCGTGATATTTTTAAAATGGAAGCGGCTTTTGTTTTATTGCCCTGGGCTTTTTTCAGCACTTCCTTTGCGTATAAAACTGAGACCCTTTGCATATCGGCCTCGGAAAGTGGAATGTTCAGCCGTATTGTTTCCGGATCATCGTGTGAGGATAAATAATCTACAGGGAGAGCAATCTCTGTCTGGGTAATCACTTCAATATCTTTCAGCGTAAGAGCAGGGCCTTCGCAAAGCAACACACCCCGTTCAATAATATTCTTTAATTCCCTTACATTACCGGGCCACCTGTAGGCTGTAATAAAATCTATAACCTTAGTATCTATTTTTTTTATTTTTTTCCCATATCGTTCAACAAACTCATCAACAAACAACTGGCTCAGGTATACAATGTCATCTATTCTTTCCCTGAGAGGCGAAAGTTCAATTGTAATTAAATTCAGGCGGTAAAAAAGGTCCATTCTAAAAAGGTTATCGGCAATCATTTGCTGCAAGTTCCTGTGCGTAGCAGAAATAATTCTCGCATTCACGGGAATATCCTGCGTGCCACCAACCCTTCTTATCACCTTCTTTTCTATTACCCTTAGCAATTTTGCCTGCAGGTGCAGGTTAAGTTCGCCAATTTCATCCAGAAAAATTGTACCGTTGTTGGCCAATTCAAACAGGCCTAATTTTCTTGTTTTTGCATCGGTAAAAGCTCCCTTTTCGTGCCCGAATAATTCCGATTCGAGCAGATGCTCGGGAATGGCAGAACAAACAACTTCAACGAACGGAGCGTCTATATTCTTGCTGTAATTATGTATTGCGCTTGCAAGCATACCCTTCCCCGTGCCGGTTTCCCCAAGTATCAATACGTTCACAGATGAATTTTCGGCCGCGGATTTTGCCGATGAAATTAACCGGGGCGCGTCTTTTGTACAGCCGATTATGGAGGCGAAATAGGAATCCCTATCATTCAGGTTATAAGCCGAATTATTTTTTAACCTTAATAATATGCCATTTACCAAATCCTTTATATAATTCTTAAACTTGGCAGATTCTTCCGGAATTAAATATATATCCGTAAAACCAAGCTTCGCAATAGTGCTTACTATTAGGGGGTTTTTGCTTTCAACAACAAACGAAATGGTATTATTATATTTTTCTTTTGCTCTTAATATTTTTTGGAATGTTTTAGCATTGTAGGTTTTAAGAAAACAGATTGCCACGTCATCAGGATACAGATTAAGATCTTCTTTTTGATTTTCGATTGAGATTACCACTTTATCAGATGGGAATACCGATATTTCCCGAATGATCTGGTTGAAATCTCCGGAATCCGCACAAATATGGATTATGACCTTTCTGTTTTTCATATCAAGTTAATATTTTTTCCAACTGGCCCATCTTTTCTAAAATATTTTTTCTTTCCGGTTTTGAAAGATAAGAAAATCTTAACTTTTCGTCATAAATATTTTCGGCAATATACAAAATCAGACTTTTGCCGTGTTTGATATACTCCCTGGCTCTTTGCGTCAACCCCCTTTCAATAAAGCATTCGCCGGCATGATATAATACTTTCCATGTTAGTTCCGTAACGCTTTGGTCTGTCAGCAAATTATAGGCTTCAAGTATTTTTTGCGCGTCATACATTTCTTTTTTACCTGAGTACTTTTCCAGTCGTCCTTCCACGTATTTTCTGATTGCTTTTGAAATATTATCCTTTTGGTTTGCTACAACTGTCTGCTCTTTATTAAGTAAATATTCAGCGTCTTTAATTTTACCGCATTTTATCAGTTCTTCAATAATGATGAAGACCGCATAATTATATTCATACATTTCATCAGCAGTAAAATACTTATCCAAAATCATCAGGTACTCCGCTTTGCCTTGCTCGGCGTTAAAACTGCCATCCATAATACGGGAGAGTATACGCATGAATTTTATTTTAACATAGTGTTTTCCTGAAAGAGAGTGCAATTTGTAAAAATGCTCATATTCCAACAGATATTTCAAAAATTCATCAGAATTCCATAATTCATAATAGTTAATTATTAGTATGCTGTAACACGAGGCCTCTTCTTCAATATTACCCGTCCTTAAAAATATCTCTTTGGCTTTTTTTATTGCCTCCAGCGATTTTGAATACTCACAACAAATAAAATGTGTTTCGGCCGCGTTTGCAAGAGCCAACGCTTCTCCGTTCATATTGCCGGTTGTAGAAAATATAGAAACAGTCCGCTGATAGAACTCCATTGCTTTTTCGAAATTGCCTATATCGTAATTAAAAATTCCAAAGTTCATCAGCAAAAGCCCTTCCTGTTCAATATCGCCAATTGAATTATTGATTTCAAGAGAACTGTTCCAGTATTCTTCCGCTTTAACATGGTTACCTTTCATATTGTAAATATTGCCGAGATTAATTTTCAGGCGGGCTATCCGGTGCATCAATCCCGCTTTACTAAATTCGTCAAGAGCTTTTTCAAAATAAGTTATGGCGTTTTCAAGATTATTGTTTCTATAGATTTCAACTATTCCTAAAAAATTCCATGCCCTGCCCTGCTGCTCGGTATTAGCCTCTTCTCCTTCTAATATGTGGTTGCATATTTCAGCCACATTATCAAACTCGTTGGTATTAAGTTCTGCGTTAGCTATTTCAAGCGTAAGCTCGGTTTTTCTCTCAGGATCAGTTATGTTTTCCAATTCGGAGAGCAAAATAATTTTCCCATCTTCCGAATTGCCGGCATTAATGAGACATATACCCTTGTTTATCATAGTCTCCGAACTTAATACGGAAGAACGCGTTTCAATTTCATTTATTATTTTCAATGCGGAAACAGGGTCTCCTATTTTTACAAGAATTTCGGAATACTCCTGTTTTATTTTTCCAGATAACTTTGCGGTAACGGGCAAAGCATCAAGCCGTTCATACATCCTTCTCAAATATCCGTAAGCCGAAACCTTTTTAGCCCGTTCTATTTCGTTAGCCATTACATTGTAGCAATCATCGTAATGCCCGGAGAGTTCACATTGCCTTGAATACTCAACCACATTAAAATCTTCAGTCTCTTTTAGTCTTTCATAAATTTTTTGGTGAACAGTTTTTTTATCTTGAATAGAATCGTTTATAAACGTCTTTAATCCGCGCGATGTAAACTGGATTGAAAGAAATTTCTCGTTAGTCAGCAGAATATTCTGCTGTATCATTCTATTAAGAAAACCGGTTGTTTCATCAGCCTTAAAACCGGTTATAACACTTAGAGTATCAGGGTCTATATTGATTTCAAAAGAAGATAAAATTTCAAGGATGCTCTTATCTTCAGCCGATATTTCCGAAATCCTGTTTTTATAAATACTAAGTTGCGCGTTTAGGGTTTCGTTATTGGATAAATCTTTTTCGACTATTATTTCTTCTCTTCCAAACTTTATTATTCCAAACAGAGCCAGATCTCTTATGAATAAAATAATACTGCCCGGAAGGTAATCTGAATATCTCAGTATAAATACTTCAAGTTTTGATTTAGGTATAAACCCGGAGAAGCTTTTTTTCAGGAAAGCATGTATCTCTTCAGTAGTAAAAGGCTTTATTACAGTTTGAGTTTTATTACTGATCTCCGCAAAATGCGCTCCGCTAAGTTGTTCTGTAAAAAGGATTATTTTACAACCGTTTATTTGCAGTACCGGTAATAGTTGTATAAGATATTCCTGTATAATTTCGTCAAACTTATCAAAATCGTCAATTATTAAAATAAACTTCTGAAAGTGTAGCAACTTGACCAAAAGTTTCTTTAACAGTTCAATATTTATTTTGGTTTCGTCTGCAAGTAATGGTTTTATTTGTTCCGTCAAAGTCGCATCTATTTTTAATTTGACGCTTTCAGTAAAAACTATTTTATTTATAAAATATAACGGAAACAGCTTAACATTTTTAACAGCGTTACTTTCTATTAATACTGTATTTGGATATATATCCGCAATTGTTTTGGCAATAGTAGACTTTCCACCGCCTGCAGGAGCTTCAACAATTCGCACATCGTTGGCATGACTGTTAGCAATAAAACATTGAATTTGCTTCAGCTCTTCTTCCCGTTCAATAATAGCAGGAGTTGAAAACCAGTTATAAATATGCTTTTTAACAGGCATATCAAGGTCAAATAGAATTTGCAGAGTATTATTATACCTATCCTGCGGATTGATACATAAAAGCTTTTTAACAATTCCTGTTACTTTTTCTCCGAACTCATTTTCCGGAAAACTGAAATTGCCAATCAAAGTTTTGTTAAACACTTCCAGTTCATCAATTTCTTCTATGGGAAAATGTCCGTAAACAAGTCGGTACAACAGAATTCCAAACGAATACAAGTCAACTCTGTAATCCGGTATTTTATTTTGAATTATTTCCGGAGCCATATAAACAGGCGTTCCGCGAGGGGTAACAGTAAAACCCTCGGCAACATTCTCCATTAACCCGAAATCTATAAATTTCAGTTTCAGGTGTGAATTTTCTATAGTAGCCAGAATGTTTTCGCTTTTCAGATCGAAGTAAATATGATTTGAAAAGTGCATAAAAAACAAAAACGAACTTATCTGTTCAATTGCGTCATTAATCAGAAAGGGATTTCCATGGAATTGAATTTCGGAAATTTCCCTGCCTTCGCAATATTCAAGAATAAAAAATTCGCTTCCCTTTTCAATACCCCAATGCACATCGTCTTCTTCAAGTTCCAACACTTTGCCATACTCAAAAACATTTACAATGCTTGAGTGTTTCAGTTTTTGCAAAGAGCAGTACTCTTTTTTAAACAGCGTTTTTTCTTCAGCGCCTGTATTTGCGGGTAAAAGTTTAACTGCAAACCGCAAATCTTCCGAAAACAGATCGGAGCATAAATAAACTTTACTCCGGCCTTCGCCCAAAAATCTTAATATTCTGAACCTGTTATTAATCATCAATAAAACCGGGGATTATAATATTTACTTATATTTTTACCAATTTGGTTAGCCGTCAACAGCGTTATAACAATAAGCGTTCCTGGCAATAAAATTAACCACCAGCCGCTTGTCAGGTATTCCTGCCCCGATTGGAGCATACTGCCCCATGAAGCGTATTTTTGGCCGGCGCCTAAACCGAGAAAGCTCAAAGCCGACTCAGCAAGAATAACATTACCGAACTGAAACACTACGTTGACAACTACCGGAATTGATATTACAGGCAATACTTCATTAAATAATAGTTTCTTTTTTGTAAGACCAATTTGACCGGCTGTAACAAAATAGTCTTTATTCCTAAGAGCCGTAACTTCCCCTTTTACAATCTTCATCATACCCATCCAGCCGGAAAAACCTAATACAAAAATAACTGTAGATATTGAATTTCCAAACAAAGAAAGCGTCAGGATAACAAAAATAATCAGTGGAAACGCCATAAACATTTCTCCAAACCGGCTTATTGTCAGGTTAATACCATAGCCGCCAAACCCCGCTATAAAACCAAGAGTGATGCCCAGTAAAAGAGAAATAAACGTAGCGAACAGACCTACTATAAGCGAAAGTCGTGTACCATAAACCAGACGTGTAAAGACATCGCGGCCGTATTCATCTGTTCCCAGGAGAAATACTTTATTCGTTTTTATTATTATGCCATTTTCGTTTTCAAACTGTTGCAGATCGCAATCTTCTCTTATTCCACCCTGGTAAATAAAGTATTTATTACCCAATGCCTGAACGCTGTCTGCAAATACTATTCTTTCATCAAAGGAATTTTTAATTACTTCCTTTTGCTTTTTTAAAAAATCTCCTTTTATTCCGGCTTCGCCTAATTCGGAAATTTTTTTGTAGCATATAACCTTGCAACTTGCAGGAGGCAAGAGCCGCGTGACGGAAATGTCTTTTTGAAAAGCCGGATGATTATTTGTTATAAAAGGCGCGTACAAAACGGTAAACAGAATAATAACAGCTATTACGGAAGCCCACCCGCCTTTATGAGCAAATCTGTTTTTTTTATTTAAATAAATCAAAAAAACAGGAGCTGCAAAAAACATAAAGAACGAAAACATGTAATCGGCAAAATCCGCGTTTAACAAATTAACGGCAGAAGCAAAATCACTCCCCATTAATTGTAAATAATAAAACATAAGTATGGAAAAATCCACAAACATTTTAAAACGCGCAACCAGCAAAGCCAAATACAAAATCAGTAAAACCACGCCTATATTAATTCCCTTTTTAATCATCAGTTTAACACCCCTTTAATAAGGCGCTTATCTATAAGTACGCTTATCATATCCGCTATTATATTGCTTGCAACCATAAGCAGGGCCGAAACCAAAGAACAGCCTATAACCAAAGGATAATCCTTACACAGTATTGCCTGAACAGCCAAACGCCCCATGCCCGGCAAACCGAATATAGTTTCGGTTATTACAACGGTTCCAAACAACATGCCCAAATCAATTCCTGCGTAAGCCAAAACCGGAGTTATGGAATTTGGAATAACATGACTCAGGAATATTTTTTTTTCACCAACGCCGGAAGAACGCAAAGACATAACAAATAATTTATTATAGGTCTCTTCAATACTATCTCTGAAATATTTATAGTAAACCGGAATTCCCGTCAATGCAAGGCATACTACCGGCAATATAAGATGCGCCAGATAATCTCCAATTAACGCTATAAAACCATTATCAGCCATTTCCACACTTCTTATACCGGAACTTGGCAACAAACCCAGCACATACGAAAAAACATAGATCAGAAAAACACCGGTAACAAACGAAGGTATTGAATACAGCACATAGTTTATCTTAGTCAATGCGGAATCCGTAAACCTGCTCCGCGATTTATATGCAACAGCCGCGCAAGCAAACCCCGAACAAACCTGTACCGCAAACGTAATTAAAGCAAAGCCAACGCTAAAAGGTAGAAAAGCGCCTATTACATTCATAACCGGTAAATGATATGTATACGAATATCCAAAATTGCCAGACATAGCGTTTTTAAGAAAACTCCAATACTGCTCAGGCAAAGAGTTGTTAAGATTAAATGAATTCCTTATTTTTTCTGCAAGGGCGGGACTTATACCCGGGGAGATATATCTATCTGCGGGAGAACCGGGAGCTATCCTGACTAAGAAAAAGATAAAACTTAGCAGTATAAATACAACTATTAATGAAGAAATAAGCCTCTTCAATAAAACTTTAGTTATACTCTGGTGCATAACCCCGCTTAATTAATGTGCCATTTCCAGCAGTGATGAATAACTCCCAATGGATTAACGTCAATATCATGTATCTTGTTATTGTAAGCCACAATATTGTCTATCCAATACAAAAATGTAACCGGTTGATCCTGGTAAAGTATGTTTTCAAATTCTTTGCATAGCTTATTCTTCTTATCGGTTGAAGAGGTTTTTTCAATTTCATCAAGAATCTTATCAGCGTTTTTATTTTGGTAGCCGCAAAAATTCATAGGGGTTTTTTCCAGATCGGAGTACCAGGATATTTTCAAATCAACCGGAATAGGAACAGCCCAGCCCGCAATCCAGGCGTCAAAACTTTTCCTGTTAAGCTTGTCAATAAAGGCTCCAAGCTCAAGCTGTTCTATTTCAAAATCAACACCAATTTGCTTAAAAGTGTTTTTCATAAGATTTGCGGCAAATATTCTTCTTGGCTTGTTTGAAGAAACTGATAATATAAACTTTAGCTTAGTTCCGTTTTTTTCAAGTATTCCATCCTTATCGTTATCGCGCCATCCGTCTTCGGCAAGAAGCTTTTTAGCTTTTTCAAGGTCGAACGGATAAGGTTTCAGGTTAGCGTTTACAGCATTCTTAAACATCGGCGAAATGGGGCTATTTGCCAATTGACCAAATTCGCCAAGATATTCTTTTAATATTTCACTGCGGTTAATGGCCATGGATAATGCCTGACGCACCTTTACGCTGCCGAATAATTTATTGAGAACAATTTTTTTATTTTTTGAGAAAGTTTGCGGGTCAATATTATTCCAACCCACATAATCGTACTCTCTTCCCTTTACCGAAACAACATTAAACTTGCCAGTCGCTTTTATACTGGTTACATCTTCAGCTTTTAAATCTTCGGCCAAATCAACTTCCCCGTTCTTAAGCTGAATTAAACGCGCCGCATATTCAGGCGCTATTTTAAATATCATCTTTTCAACATTTCCATCACCTGCAAGATAGCTTTCATGATTCTTTTTTATGACTACCGCCTGGTTTTTATCCCATTTTTCAAAAGCAAATGGTCCGTCTGTAACCGGATTAAAATTAATATCCGCATTAACAAGATTTTTTCTTTCGATTTTTTCGAAAACATGCTTGGGTATTATCGGAAAATCAAGACAGAACATGGAAGGATTTGATTTAGGTATAAAGTTTATTTTTAATTTTAAGGGGGAAATTTTCTCGAAAGTTTTCTTAACGTCTACATGGTTTTCTTTATCTGCATAAAAATTCTTGAACGTTCCGTAAAGATAACTTTGAACAGCAGGGTCCGAATACAAATCGAATGAGTAAATAATATCATCAAGAGAAAACTTCTGACCATCCGACCACTTAATATCATCCCTGATTTCAATAACAATACTTGAAGAATCGTTTGCCCACTGCCATGTTTTTGCTGCCATTGATTCGGTTGTTAAATCCCCGTCTTTGTTGCTCCATGTATGTTTAACCAAAGAAAGGAATAATAATTCATTTATATTGGCTTCTGTAACTGAAAACGAAAACAGTGGATTTATTCGTTCAATATCGGAAGAAACAGCAACTACCGCGCTGTGAGTCGTAAGAGGGTCTGCTTTTTTGCACCCGGTAAAAAAAACAGTAATTGTAAAAACAAGCAAAAGTGATGCGCGTAGTGCATATTGCATAGCAAGACCTTGTATTTTAAAATATTGATGCTAAATTATAATATTAAGTTTTAATTTTCAATTATAATAAATAAAGAATGTATAAGGTAAGCATAAATTCTGTTTCTGTAAAGGATGGCAATGCTTTTAGGCCCGTTTTAAACAATTTTTCTTTTACGCTTGCCCCAAATAACATCTATACAATAGTTGGAAAAAACGGACAAGGTAAATCGACATTAATCAGGCTGTTTGCTAATCTGCTAGATACCAAAGAATGGAAGGTTGACGCCTGTATTGAAAATAATGGAGTGAATATTCTTAGCCTGCCTTATTCAAAACTGACCGAATTAAGGCAAAAGGAAATCCACTATGTATTTCAGGATCCAATTAACAGTTTTGATCCTCTGAAAAAGATCGGTTATTATTTTACGCCTTATAATAACAACCTTTTTAGTGTTGAAGAATTGTTCCTGTTTTTTAAGCTCCCTTCCGCAAAGGAAATATTTAAACTTCACTCATACGAACTAAGCGGCGGTATGGCGCAAAGGATTAGCATAGCGCTGGCCTTGTTAAAAGACCCGGCACTGCTCATTCTTGATGAGCCTACTTCAGGTATTGACGCTGAGACAGTGGACTTGTTGGAACAAGCCCTTGTAGAATTTATTAAAAAACCGGATAAAATAATTTTATTGATCACTCAGGAATTATCTTTTGCAAAGGCAGTGACGAATAAAATTGCAATGCTTATCAATGGTATGTTGACTGATTTTATGCCGTATGATGACTTTATACAAAACAATACTGATGAAATTCAATCGTTCATAAAAGCATATAACATCATTCAAAATGGATAATTTACTGACTATTTCAAACATGTGGTTTTCGCCCGAATCGGTTTCAATTATGAAGCGGGAAAGCGATAACTTTATTCTAAAGGATATTTCCTTATCACTTGTGAGAGGCGAGAAACTCGGTATTGGGGGCAACTCAGGCAGCGGGAAAACAACTTTAGCAAAAATCATAGCCGGAATATTGAAACCGCAAAAAGGTAAGATCTGGTATTCGCCGGAGATTGACTTTAACAGAAAAGCCAACCCAATACAACTGCTCTTCCAAAATAGTGAAGAGATTATTAACCCTTACAGAAAAACCGGAGATATTTTAATTGAAGCCTTACAGATTGAACACAAATTAAACCGTGAAGAACTTGACAAAGAGTTGGAACATTTATGCAAAACGCTTTTAATTGAACAGGATGTGCTTAATAAAAAAGGCTACCAGCTAAGCGGCGGACAGCGACAAAGAATAGCCATGGCAAGGCTTTGGGCTGTCAAACCCCAAATACTCATACTCGATGAACCTGTCTCGGCGCAGGATGTTGAATCGCAGGCAAATCTGAGCAGTCTTTTAAGCACAATTACCGTTTCGCAAAATGTTTCGCTAATTGTTATTTCGCATAACCGTAAGGTACTTGAAAAAGTATCGGATAGAATTATTGAGTTAAGCAATGGCGCAATAATCTCCAATAATTTTTAATCTTATCAGCTTTCACAGTACAAAACCTCACATTGCTTATTTTATTTATAATTGATATGTTGAAGAATAATTTTAACAGGAGAAAAACATATAAATGAACAAGAGGAACTTTCCTTCAATAGTTCTCTTCACAGCTTTTGCCGCTTTGGTTTTCTTTTTTTACGGCTGCCAGGATGAAGAAGAAAATAATCTTAAACAGGCTCCAAAACTAACTCATGAAAATTCAATTGAATACTATGTTACCACAACAAAAGTAAACGATGTATTATTAATTACAACAAAAAAAGATATTTATAAAAATTATAAACTGCTTTCTTCAACAACAACCGTGGATACTTTACCCACATTGGGCAACGAGGAGGTAACAGACGAAGATAATGACGGTAACGAAATAAAGAAAACCGTTCCCAAAGCTTATGATATTTTCTTCAAATCGGAGCGGAAATGAAAAAATCCGGTATAATTACACTTGCGCTTGTAACTTCGCTCGCGTTGTTCGGCTGCAACAAGAAGAAAGAAAAACAGCCGGATGAGTGGACGGTACAAACGGATACGGAAAACCGGGAAGTAGTTCAAAGCTATCATAGCGGTATTTCCTCAAATCCATTCTTCTGGTACTGGATTATGTCTCGTTCGGGCAACGGCTATGGTTATTATGGAAACAGGTTTGCCCGTAATACTCGGTTTGCAGAGGAAGGATATCATTTCGGGTCGCACTCTTTATCCGGCGGGAAAAGTTTTAAGGCCGGAACCGCTCATATAGCAAGGGGAGGATTTGGACACAGTACAGGAAAAATAAGCGCATGAAAAGATTAAAACTATCACCCAGAAAAGACTGGAAAGAAAAAGTTGAAGCTCTCGGGTTTACATTCCATTCGCTTGATAATTTATATTGGGATGAATCCGCCGCGTATGAATTTACAATGAAAGAGATTTTAAAAATTGAGGAAGCCACAAACAAGCTTCATCAAATGTGCCTTGAGGCCGTACAATACGTAATAGATAACAACCTGTTCGGTAAATTCGGCATAAGCGAAAAAGATAATGACATTATCACACAATCCTGGAACGAAGACCACCCCAGTATATATGGCCGTTTTGACCTGAGCTATAACTCAAACGCTCCGGAAGGCCAGCAGATAAAAATGCTTGAGTATAATGCTGATACGCCTACAAGCCTGTTTGAAGCTTCTGTTGTACAATGGTACTGGCTTCAGGATCTGAATAATGAATACGACCAGTTTAATTCAATTCACGAAAAACTGATAGATTACTGGAAATACCTTATTCCTTATCTGAAAAAACCCGGCGCTATTTGTTTTTCGTGCGTTGACGGAAGTATTGAAGACCTGACTACAACCGAATACTTGCGCGATACGGCTACGCAAGCCGGGTTACAAACGAAACTGCTGTACATGGAACAGATTGGCTACGATTTTGAAACCTGCAAGTATTACGATATGGATGAAGATGAAATCACCAATATTTTCAAATTATATCCATGGGAATGGATGGTAAAGGAGGAATTTTCCGCGGGGCTGTACAAAAACATTAACTCGCCTTATTTTATTGAGCCCGCGTGGAAAATGATACTTTCCAATAAAATGATACTGGTAATATTATGGCAAATGTTTACAGACAACCAGTATCTGTTACCCGCTTTCGACAACAATTCGGTATTTGTAAATTCCGGTAAAAGTTATGTCGAAAAGCCAATACTGGGCCGGGAAGGAAGCAACATCTCAATTTACAGAAATAAAAACGCCATAAAACAAACGGATGGCGATTACAACGAAAATATTAAAGTATACCAACAATTCTATGAACCAGCCGATTTTAACGGGAATCGTCCTATACTCGGTTCGTGGGTAATTGGAGGCGAAGCCGCCGGAATGGGAATACGGGAAAACGATTCCTTAATTACAGATAACCTTAGCCGTTTTGTTCCGCACTATATAAAATCCTGATAACTTTTTAGTTCTTAGTTTAAAACAAAAAAGGAGGCAAAGGCCTCCTTTTTTTATAAGCTCAAATTACTTATTTCATCAAAATCAGTTTCTTAACGTCAGTAAATTCTTTCTTTCCGTCAAGAGACTTTGCATGAATTGAATAGAAGTAGATTCCGGAAGCGCAATTACTTCCGTCAAATTCAACTTCATGATAACCTGCATTCTGTATTCCGCTTGTAAGTTCTTTAACAACCTGGCCTAAAAGATTTACAACAACAAGTTTTATGTTGCTATCGTTTGGCAGGCTGTATTTAATTGTTGTACGCGGGTTAAACGGATTCGGATAGTTTTGCGAAAGCGAATAAACAGCGGGTACAACCGAGCTATTTGTATTTACACCAGTTGCTGTAATATTGATACTGTTACTTGAATCGGAAACAGCAACAGCGTTTGTACAATATACTTTATAACTATATGAACTGCCGTTAGCCAAAGAAGTATCCGTATATGTTGTTGAGTTAGCGGCTATCGAATCAATTTTTGAATACTGGCTGTCTGAAGCTTTCTTACGTAAAATCACATATTGCGATTCCTGAGCCGAACGGTCAAGCCATGCAAGCGTTACGCTTTTGGGAGTAATACTTACAGTCTTTAAGCTATCAGGCGCAAGCAATAATGTTATAAAGCTGTAAGAAGCAGCAGCGACGCTTGTACCGGTTGAGTTAGTTCCCGACACCGTCCATGTATACTTTTTACCGTCAGTAAGAGCTTTGGAAATCACATAAGTAGTGTCAGTCAAATTCTGAACATTCAGGAATGAAATTGGACCGGCATTAATCTTCAGATTATATGTTGTGGCATAAGCAGATTTACCCCATTTAAGAGTAACATTATTAAGCGCAACCTTTACCGAATTGTTTTCAGGAGTATATAAAGCGGGGGCAAGCGGCATACTTAATTTAGTTGTAAAGCTTCTTACAACAGACCAATCGCCCGCGTAGGTGTTATTCAAACCTCTTACTCTCCAGAAAAGTTTTGTCATCCCCGGTAAAGCCGTAGTCTGGTCAAACACGCCGGCAACAAGAGAATCGTTTGCAACAACATTGTTAAACAGACTGTCTTTGGCAACCTGTACCTGATAAGAAGTGGATTTGGCAGAAAGTTTCCAATTAAAGTTCATATCATAGCTTTGATCCGAAGAACCATCAACAGGATTGATTAACTGAGGAGCTTCCGGTTTTGGTAAAGAGATACCCGAAATAATCATGCTATAGTTCTGCGCGTTGCTTATGAGAGTATTTTTATGTGTAACTTTAATAGTATATGTTCCAGCAACAGGAGCATCAATATAAACCTGCTCAACGTTGTCTCTAAAATTATCGCCTGTAGTAGCCGCTTTAGAAGGATTTGCAGGATCAAGAATCCATGGCATATATGTTACTCCATTAGGTCCTACAACTCTTAAATCGAGGTCATTAATAAGCATAAGATCGGGAGGATTTAAACTTGGAACCGGTGGATTGCCGGCCAGGTCCGTCCAGCAGATTGTAACTTTTAAAGGTTCCTTTCCGGTACTTGTAACCTGCGATTGATATGAATTTCCGTTTGCAAGAGTTAACTCTCTTATAAGCGGACTATTAGGGCATTGAGCATTAAGAGTGAGCAAATTAACCGCTTTCCAAGTATTTAACAAACCCCATCCAAACGAATAGTCAGGACCAGGAGCATTACCGGCTTCATCAGCGGTATGGATAACCAATCCTTTTAGCGATGCCGCGAAAAGAAGAGTATCCGGATGCAGATTATTTTGTTGTTCCATTATAAGCGCAATTGAACCCGTAGTGTTTGGGGTAGCCATGGAAGTACCGCTCATAGTTCCGTAAGCATTATCTGCAGTTGAAACCGAAGAATAAAGATTAACGCCATCGGCGCTTATATCGGGTTTAATTCTTCCGTCATCAGTCGGCCCCCAATCGCTAAAGGAAGTCATAACAACATCGGAAGGTTGTTTATATCCGTTAACAATAGGGTTAACGGCTGCAACAGTAATTACATTTTTACAGACAGCTCTGAACTCAAGGCATCCATAACCATTAGCGCCGCCGTCTTTTTCGTGAGTAGTAGTAGCAAGAGCCCACTGTCCGCCGGAAATCAGCCAGTGCTCTGTTCCAGGTTCAGGTCCTTCGCCTCTATCGTTACCGGCAGCGCGGCACATTACATAATAAGGGGCGTTGTAAAGCACATTATCAAGTTGAGCGGAACCGGAAGTATAAAGTCCGAATTTATAATCTTCCGTAGCGCTGATAGTTGTATCGCCAAACCAGGCCCATCTGTTATCGTTTCTATAATTAGACTGCCAGCCGGTAATTTGTCCATAGGAGTGATTCGACAATCTCAATCCGTTTGCCGAAGCGGAAGAAATTTCCGAAAGATCGTTATTATAGTCATAGGCTATTTCCGTAGCGTCCGAAGCCATTCCTTTCGCATTGGCATCAACGCCGGTAGCAATCATTGTGCCTGTAACATGGTTTGAGTGGTCGGAAAGAGCGCTTGGGTTATCAATCTGAGTAACCCTGCCTGCAAACTCCTGATGGGTAAGCCTTATGCTGCCGCCATCCCAAATACCAATAAGCTGATTTTTGCCGGATAAAGAATATCCGCCCTGGTTGCCTGCCCATAATTTATTTGTTGAAACTGTAGCTGCGGCGTTCTTGTTATCGGTTGCATAATAAACTGGTATGCCGTTTTCGATGCTTTGCAGCTCCATTAATCCGCCATTAGGTAGTTCTTTTCTGATAGGCATATTATTCTTAACGGCAATCGATTCCGCAACAGCGCGATTGGCTTTCCATGTTTTTTCCGCTTCCACAGAAAAATTACGCAAAAAGCTTCTTTGCTCTGTTGTCTGCCCAAAAAGCATTTGAGCAGAGAAAAATAGCGCCAATAAAAAGAAGAAGTTTTTTTTCATTTTTATCCCATTAATGTTTAAAGTTAAATTTTTTACTTATATCGCAATAAAAACGTAAGAAAATAAACCGTAAATTTAAGTCCAACACTGTTCAAAGTCAAAAATAATGGATTTAAGCGCAATAGTATTTTCACCGGATTTCAAGTGCAAAAAAAAATCCGGCGCTATGCCCTCCTTTTACCCTGCTTGTGTTCAATAATAGTATATATTATTGCAGGACCCTTCCCTTAAAAACACTTAGTTGTTTCCCCTGTAACAGAATTTCTAATATATTCAATATTACATAAAAATCAATTTATATTTTATTATACATGTTTTTTGGCTATATTATTAATATGGTTACAGAAAAACATGTTTGTTTCTCACGGTCATTGTTAAAAAGAAATATTTCCCTTATTTAAATCTCCGCGAAATAAGAACTTTATGAATCATATTAAACTATATAACATATTAATCTTATCGCTTTTTATTTATTGCAATTTATATTCGCAAACTGCCGATGAACTAGTAAGCAAATATATAGATTCGCTTGGAGGCATTAATAAAATAAATAGTATTAATACGCTTACTGTGAACGGGAAATTTGTATTTGACGCAACAGAAGTATCGTTTAAACAAACTTATAAAAGGCCTCTTAAAGTGGTGATGGAAGCGGTTTTTGAAAATGGGGTAATGAAACAGGCTTTTGACGGAACCACGGGGTGGACAATTAACCCTTTTTCTGAAAACCCGGCCGCTTTGCTATTAAAGGGCGAAGCTCTCAAACGGATACGCAAAGCCGCTGATTTTGAGGGGGCTCTTGTCAATTATAAAAACAAAGGGAACTCTATTGAATTTATTGGCGAAGAAGACTACGAAGGAAGACCGGTTTATAATTTAAAGCTAATAGATAAAGAAGGAGATGTTTCCAATTTTTATATTGACGCCGCCACTTTTTTACTGCGTAAAGAAATCTTGAAAATTAAGTTTGAAGACAATACTATTACGGACGAAACAATTCTTGACGATTACAGACCCGAAAACGGCATTATGCTTCCTTATTTAATTGAGTTGAGATCGCCAAGCAATCCGAATGGTTCGCAGACTATTACCATTGAGAGCGTTATAATAAACCCTGCTGTTGAAGATGATGTATTTAAATTTCCGGGAACAATAAAAAACGAAGAAGAAAAGTAAAGCGTTATTTTCCCTCAAGTTCCCTTATGGCATCTTTTGCTATCCATTTACCGGCTTTGGAATCGGTTCGTAATATTTCCTCTGCTGCTATTAACGCTTTTTCGCGAAGGCTGCCGTTACGCTTTCCAATTTGTCTTAACGCCCAGTTTACGGATTTTTTAACAAAATTTCTTCCATCTCCCGATTCCCGTACAATGACCGGTAAAAACTCCTCAAACCTTTCGTCATTGGCTTTTTTATCGTGAACAGCTAGTGAGGCCATTATTGCAAATCCGGCGCGCTTAACAAACTCTTCGCTGCGTTCACTCCACTCAAATGCTTTTTTATAGGCGTGCTCGGTTTTATCAAACAGGTTCATGCAACACTGGTCGCACAGATCCCATGAATCGAAATCCTTAACCCATTTTTCCATCTGGCTTTCGGTAACTTTCAGCGGCTCGTCAATTATAGCGGCAAGAATCCTGACTTCATGTATATTTTGCTTCCAAAGTTCAATAGCAAGTTTATGGTTTTTACCCAAAGTTTTTGCAATACTTCTTATCCTTGGCATAGAAATACCCAGGGCCGTGTTGACATTTATTCCATACCGGGCCATTCCAACAGTGTTTGCCGGATTGGCTTCCAGTTTTATTTCTTCAATTATCTCTTTTACTTCCATTTCTATTCTTTGGGTAAATAATTAATAATATCTTCAAACCAGGAAGGTTTGTCCACTGAATTTGTATACTCTTCTATTTTTAAAATCTGTTTGAATTCTTCAAATTCGCTTTTGGTGAGGTAATCTAAAATTGTTGAGGGCAGAAATAAAACTTTTTTAGATTTCAATATTTGCGCAACATCCTCTGGCGAGAGCAGGTTTAATTTTTTTAATTCTCCGAATATAAAAAGCAAATCGAACAGATTTGTTCTCCCTTCGTTAAATTCAATTATTATCCTCTTTACAAAAGCCGGATAATACTCATTTGGCGCCTGCTCCAAAGAGTACCAAATTTTATGAGCTTTCATTTTACCGTTCGGTTGAAGCTTTACGGTATAAAACAAGAAAAACTCCCCTCGTTTCATCTCCTGTAGTTTTTCCAGAAAATCCTCTTTTTTTATTTGGGAAAAATGGAAAAAAACATCCCCCGGAAAATACAGGCTCTTCAGAAATCCAAATCCCTTTTCATCTATTTTTTTTACACGGCAAAAATCGAGCATTTCTTCCATAATATTCACTTAATAATCTGATATGTAAAAATAACATTTTTATCCGTAACCGTATAATAAAAATGCCTTTGCATCATAAATCAGATACAAAGGCATTGTCAGAAATAATATTTTATTAATCAAAAAAAGCTGTTGCAAGCGGGTGGTTGCTAAAGTTGATAGCGTAGATTGAAATTCCCAAGTTTCCCGATTTTGTCAATATATCGACATTGCTTTTGTGGGAAACGTTATCTTTAGTATAAGTCATCTCCCAACTTGAACCGCTGATATATTTAAAAGAAACCGCGTCTTTTTCTAAAAGGTAATTTTTAATTACATCAATGGCAGTAATAGTATTAAGATTTTTATACAGTTTTTCATCAATCCTTATGCCCATTGAGGAGGAAAGCATGGATTCAATCCTGTTAAAATCCATAGAGTTAAAGGCATGTTCAATATCTATTTTGGTAGTGCTTGAACATGAATTTTCGTCACAAGTTTTATACCTGACGTCCGTCCCGGAGTATTTATAATACTCGCTTTCGTTTGCCTGACCAAATAACGTAAACGAACAAATAATAACCGCGGCTAATAATAAACACGACTTCATAATACACTCCTAAAATATTAAGAATATAAAAACTTAATTAAATAACTTACAGGAATCAACAACATAATAATCTGTTTTAACAAATCTTTATTTTAGTTGCTTATGCAAAACTCCTGAAAGCAATGAGATAAATCCGGGTATACTTATAACCAGAAAAGCCATGCCTTGAGGGAAATGTCCGTTTAACAACAATGAATATATGAAATAAAAGCAAACCAGACTTGCTATGCATACCACGCCCCCCGCAATTTCATTTCTCCATGCAATCAATATGCCGATAAAAATACCAATTGGAAAAAACAAAAAACCTATCCATTCCTTAAGAGCAATATTTGTTGTTGTGCCCTTTTCGCCAAAAACAAAAAGAAGAATTGTGCAAATACTTAAAATGCCAAGGACTCTCCCGCTCCATCTCACAACGCCAAGTAATAATGAATTTTTCTTCATTTACACCCCCGCACTTAGTTAAAGTTTATTTATATCCGCAAATTGAATAGCATTATAATATAACGAACAATTTATTTATTAAAAACAAATTTTTACCCCGGCAAAATATTAAAATATCCATCCGTTTGTACCAGTTTCAAAGGCGTTTCGTATAAGGCCGTTATGTTTTCGTTTGTCAGTATTTCTTTTTTACTGCCCGAATATAAAATTCTGCCGTCCTTTAGCAGAAGGACATTATTCAATTCAGGAGGTATTTCGTGAATGTGATGCGTAACCAGTATTACGGTTTTGCCTTGTTGTATCAAATCTCTTATAATACCTACATACTGAAAACAAGCCTTAACATCCAATCCGCTTGTGGGCTCGTCCAGAATTAATACATCGGGATCATTGATCAAGGCCCTGCCCAATAAGCACCTGCGTTGTTCGCCGGTGGACATGCATTCAAATTCTCGTTGTCTTAATCTTGTTATATCAAGATAATCCAGTATTTTTTCCGCGTTTTTAATTTGCTTATCGGTTACTTTTTGGTACTCCCATATATCCGGACTCGCGAACAACCCCGAAAGGATAACGTTGATGCCTTCCGCGCTTCCATAAATAAACTGGTGCAAATCGTTTGACACAATCCCTATCTTTGAACGCAAATCCCAGATATTCCAGTTTTCCTTATCAAATATTTTAATACAACTATCTTCTTTATATACCGGGAATATTTCTCTTGAAAGGAGTTTTAGGAGAGTGGATTTGCCCGCGCCATTAGGGCCTAATATTACTGTACTGCAACCGAGTTCAATATTTATTGACAGATTTTCAAAAACACGTTTTTGATTTATATAAGCGGTTACGTTTTTAATTTCCAAAAGTTTATTGCTCAACAACACACCTCATTTTTTATGCAATAAATATACCTCCTTTTTATTTTTGAATAAATGAATTGTTTTTGCTCTTTTAATATTCGCTGAAATTATTTTATAACATTTTTCCGGCAGGTAAATTTATTGTACATGTAGTTCCGTTATTCAAACTGCTTTCAATTAAAAGCTGTCCGCTGTTTTTTTCAATAAACTCCCTGCACAAAATTAATCCCAGGCCTGTGCCTTTTTCATTATCGGTTCCAATACGGCTTATGTTTTTATCCATTCTAAAAAGATTCGTCATATCTTCAGGAGTAATTCCCACGCCATTATCATATATAGTGATTTTAATATTGTCATCGTTTTCCGAAAATATTATACCTACTTCTCCACGTTCGTCAGTAAATTTAATGGCGTTTGATACGAGATTTCTTAAGACCGTAAAAATCATGTTCCTGTCTGCATACACATATACTTCTTCGCTGCTGTTTGTTTTAAGAGTTATGTTTTTGCGCATGGCATTGATCTTATAGATTTCCACAATTTCCTGTACAAGGGCGTCAATCTTAAAGCGCGAAGGCGAAAACTCCAGCTTCCCAGTCTGAAACATTGACCAATGTAAAAGATTTTCGAGCAGAGCAAAAACCGCTTTGGCAACTTTATTGATATTCATCGAAAAAGTTCTGATTTGTTCATCGGTTAATTGATCATACTCGTTGGCAATAAAATCCGAAAGACCAAGTAACGAATTGAAAGGGCTGCGTAAATCGTGTGCAATTATCGAAAAGAATTTATCTTTATTACTATTCAGTTCCTTAAGCTGTCTCTCTATGTTTTTACGTTCGGTAATGTTGAACGCAACAAGAAGCCCGTTACTTATGCTGCCCTCAGAGGTTTTTACAGGCCTGAAATGTATCTCATAAATTTGGTTTTTAACCTCAAGCTCGCACTCCTGTTCCTTGCCATTAAAAACCGAAAACAATTGATCTTTTATTTTTTCAATTATGGAAACACTTAACGAATTCGATACGGATTTTCCTTCAAGCTGTTGCTTAGTAATGCCAAGCCGCTCTAATTCGTCACCTTCCGCAAGCAAACAGTTAAGCTCCGAATCATACAACAATACAAGACTATTGGGAATATTGGCGGCAAGAGTTCTGTACCTTGTAACGCTTAATTTTATTTTTTCATCCGCCAATACTTTCTCGTTAATATCTTCCACCATTATCAAAAAATATAATGGAGAGCCATTATTATCTTTAATTAACGATACTGTAATATTAACCCAAATAATTTCACCATTTCTTTTATAATAACGGTTGTTTTTTTGAACGTTGTTCACTTCGCCTTTAATAAAACCATTTACTATTTCAGGAATAAATATTTTTTGATCCGGCGATATTATTTTATCAACTGAAAGACCCTGTACTTCTGAAAATTCATAGCCGTAAATTTCTGCAAATTTCGCGTTTCCCGCTTTAACTCTCAGATCGAATCCAATAATTGCCATTCCCAATGGGCCGTCTTCAAAAATACGCCTGAAGCGTTGTTCGTTTTCAATAAGGCTTTTTTCAAAAGATTTTCTTTCAGTAATATCTTTTTGAATTGCCAAAAAACGCGTTATTTGCCCGTTGTTATCCCAAATAGGATTAATTGAAGCTTCAATATTTATAAACTGTCCGTTTTTAGTTTTATTTAAAAACTCACCCTTATATAGTTTCCCGCCCTTAAGAGTATTCCACAATTCCGCGTAATTAAGTTCTCGTAAAATTCCGTTTTTTAATATTCTCGGCGTAGCTTTGTTTATTATTTCCTCAGACTCATACCCGTATATTTTTGTAAATTCCGGGTTTATATAAGTAATAACGCCATCGTAGTCCGTCATAAACATTATTTCCCCGGATGAGTCAACGGCTTTTTTAAATATCTGAAGTACTTCCTCAAGTTTTTTTTGTTGAGTGCGGTCTATAATAATTGAGACTAATATTTTCTGGTCATCGGTTGAAATGGGTCCGCTTAAAACTTCAACATCTCTAATTTCCCCATTCTTAAGTATATGCTTAAACAAAAATACCTTTTTTGTTTTTGCCTGCGCCTTTTTCATTTCCTCCTGAACGGCTTCGGGAGGCAGCACATTAATATTTTTAATATTTAATAATTTTATCTCTTCATGAGTATAGCCATAAAAATCGCACGCCGCTTTATTGGCATCTAATATTTGACCATTATCAGGGTGGATAATTAAAATAACAGCATGTTCATTTTCAAACAAATAGTTATATAATTCTTTATTGCCCTCGTTCAAAATCACCTCTTTGCGCATTATTTCTTTGTATAATTTTATGAAAATATACTTCATTAGCAACTATTAAATTAACTATGCCGCTTTTTTATATAGTATGATGTTTAAAATAATTCAATATAAAAGACTTTTTCATAAAACTACAAATCTGTGGCATTATTTAATATTGGTTTGCTTTACGGAACCTTTTATTGTTTTAGCATGTCTAAAATTCAGAAACAACAAAAAGGACCACAGACAATGAAACACATTTTTTACGCCACCGCAATTGTTTTATTTACGACCTTTTGGGCAGGCGCGTTTACATTTGCGGCAACAAACAACAATAATCCCGAAAAAAAACTCAGAGAATTAAAAGGGGATGTTCAGAAAATTATTGTAACCACCACTGACGGAGAATTAACCTTTGAAGGAACCGATGCCGAAAAATTATTGAAAAAGATGAAAAGAACAAGTCCTTTTCCTTTTTATGGCGCTTTTACATTTGGTGATTTCGATAAACACGATTTTTATTCAGATGACTCATGTTCAAACAGTCCGCGTAAAATGAACGGTTTTAGGAACTTCACCATGCCAAATTTTTCCATAAATATAGATTCAATACTTAGTAATATGAAATCCAACATCTATATTAATAAAATGAACAGTGAGGATTCGTCGGGATTTGCAATATGCGATATGGTACCATTTTTCGGGAATGCAAATAAATCAAATACAGAAATCCGCATTGAAGATGACGGGACAAAAAAAGTTACAATCACCAAACACCGTGGCAATAAGACAATTATCAAAGTTCTTAAAGGTAAAGATGCAGAAAAGTATCTCGAAAAAAATAAAGAGGATAGCATAGAAGAATAGATTTATGTATTTAAATATTAAAGGGCGGATATTTTATAAATTAACCCGCCCCGTATATAATACTATGCATTAACAATTTTATATGTATGTGTAATTTCCATTGCCTTGCGGAACATGGCAGTTACACCGCAATATTTATCAAGCGAAAGCCCTATTGCCCTTTCAACATCTTTGGAGTCGATGTTGTTTCCGTAAAACACATATTCAATATTTATTTTTGTAAATACCTGCGGATGCTCTTCTGTAACATCAGCGGTAATATTCAGTTCAAAATTATCAACTTTAACTTTCTTTTTTGTAAGTATGGTTGTAACATCGCTGCCGGTACAGCCGGCAAGTCCAAGCAGTAGTAATTCCTTAGGGCGTATTCCGGCATCGCTGCCTCCTAATTCCTTTGGGCCATCCATTGTTACCCAATGGTTTGAATCCGTTTTACCTGTAAATGTAAGCCCATTTACTTGTTTAACGTATGCGGTTTTTGTACTCATTTTATCACTCCTGTTTTTATTTTAAACAGAATTTTATTATTAATAATTCCACGCGCTAATACCGCCGGACATATTTGCGGCATTGAACCCGTTTTTAATAAGCATTGCCGTAGCCGAAGCGCTTCTTGCTCCTGAATGGCAATAGCATATAATTTCCCGGTTTTTGTATTTTTCCAGCTCGCCTATTCTGCCTGAAAGCTCCTGCAAGGGTATATGTATTGAGCCTTTTATAGAACGGCTCTTTCTTTCGGAATCTGTTCTTACATCAAGAAGGACAACGTTTTTATCCGTATTGATTTTGTTACTAACAATTGCCGGTGAATAGTTTTTTATTCCTTTTTCCATTATCATTTTTTTTACCTTTAAAGCTAAATAGATAACAATCAGACTGATAAATATTATTTGAAAAGTATTCATGAATAATTCCTTTTTAGCTTAGATGCCTGAAACTGAATAAGGATTCATCTCAAAGCTTTTTTTTATAAAGTTTTTGTGAATCTTTTTCCTCAGTCTTGCATCTCATAAATAAAACCAAGGATAATAAATGAAAAAGTATATCAGGTATTTGGCAATTCCGGCTGGAGCAATATTGGGATACTCTTATTATTATTTTATCGGCTGCGCCTCGGGAACATGCCCGATACAAAGCAACCCGTATTTCAGCACATTGTATGGCGCTTTGCTTGCGGCTGTATTTATACTACCAGGTAAAAAAGCTCCTAAAGAGAAAAAGACTGAAGAAAACATTTAACAGATCGGTTTTATTGTTTATACTCCACTAAACGTAAGTACCGAGATTGTAATCCACAGGAATAACCCCATTAAAAACGGCCTTATTCCTGCTGATTTTATTCTTTCCCGTGTTTGATATTTTCAATTATTGAATGGCGCAATAAATTTAGAAATATGTTTCCAAATGTATTACCCATTAATTAATTCATTTACCCACTGATTTAAGCCTTTTATTTGTGCACTAAATAATATTTTCACTAAATTGATATTAGATTTCTTGAAGGACAATTTTGAAAACATACAACTTGCAAAATGGCATTTTAGTTCATTACGCATTGTTTGGCAGAAGCAATGTTTTTCTTATATCAGACGGGAAGAAAAATATTTTAGTAGATACCGGCAGAAGGAAACATTTTAACTATTTATTGAATAATCTAAAAAGACTTGAAGTAAGCAAAATTGATCTGCTCATCCTTACCCATTCGCATTTTGATCATGCGGAAAACTGTGCGGCATTAAAAAGCATATTCCATTGTCCTGTACTCATACATAAAAACGAAGCCTCCTTTCTTTCAACAGGAAACAGCCCTCTGCCGTATGGCTCGATAGCAATTACAAGGTTCGCGACCAATTTACTCATTCCGCTAATAGGCGGCAAATTTGCGTACGCCCCGCAAAAAGCTGATATAATTGTAGAAGACGATTATAATTTAAACATCGGCACATGCACAAAAATAATAAACACTCCCGGCCATTCTATAGGATCAATATCTGTTATTATTGAAAACCAGATTGCCATAACAGGAGACGCCATGTTTGGCGTATTCCCGAACACAGTTTATCCCCCTTTTGCTGATGATAAAAAAGGAATGGTTGAAAGCTGGAAAAAACTGATTGATACAGGCTGCGATACTTTTTTACCTTCGCATGGAACGGCAAAACCCCGTGTTGTTGCCCAAAAGACATACAACAAATTCAAATCCGCTTTTTGATTTTGCAAATCACCATATAAATATTTGCACGGATAGTTGTTAAGGAATAATCTATTTTTGCATTTTCTTTTCAGGAGAATAATGGAAGAGCTTATTTACAACGTTTTATTCAAATACTTCGGTTATACCGAATTCAGGGGCTTGCAGAAGGATATTTTAAAAAGGATTTTGGAAGATAAAGGGCATTCGCTTGTTTTAATGCCTACAGGCGGAGGTAAATCCCTTTGCTACCAGATACCGGCATTAATATTTAAAGGCGGCACGCTTGTTATTTCGCCGCTTATAGCTTTGATGCAGGATCAGGTAGATTCATTAAAAAAGAAAAATATTCCGGCGGAATTTATAAATTCAACCGTGAGCGCCGAAGACAAAAATAAAAGATTAAATTCTTTTCTTACCGGTAAAACCAAACTGTTATATGTTACCCCCGAACGTTTCCGTAATCCGCAATTTGCGGAAGCTATCAGGACAGCGGATATTTCACTGCTTGCTGTTGATGAGGCTCATTGTATTTCTGAATGGGGACACGATTTCCGCCCCGATTATTCGCGAATAGAAGAATTCAGGCAAATGATTGGCAACCCTCTTACAATTGCATTAACTGCCACCGCAACCCCAGATGTGCAGAATGATATAATAACAAAACTCGGTCTTACAAATAACGATATTAAAATATTTCACGAAGGAATAGAGCGGCCTAACCTCAGACTTGAAGTTGAAAATGTTTTTGACGAAAAAGAAACCTTATCCGAAATTTATAATATACTGGATACTTACAAGGGTTCAGGCATTATTTACTTTTCGTTGATAAAAAATCTTGAGTATTATTCACAAAAGCTGCGCGATAAAGGTTACAAGCACGGAGTATATCACGGTAAACTTGATCCTCGTGAAAGAAAAAAGATACAGCGGAGTTTCCTTTCCGGGCAGGAAAACCTGATACTTGCTACTAATGCTTTTGGCATGGGTATAGATAAACCGGATATACGTTTTGTAGTACATGCCGAACTTCCTTCAAGTATTGAATCGTATTATCAGGAAATTGGACGAGCCGGGAGAGACGGCAATAAATCCGTTTGCGTATTATTGTATAACAGCGAAGATATTTATACGCAAATGGAGTTTATCAAATGGGCAAACCCAAATGCAGATTATTATTATAGTCTGTACAACCTGTTAAAGAATAACGAAAGCGCCGTCAATTCAATGGGTATTGAATATGTTATTGAGCAGATGAGTTTTAAAAACAAAAGCGATTTTCGCGCGGAAACCGTTTTGGGAATGTTCGACAGGTATGGAGTTACAGAAGGAAATATCGAACGCAAAAATCTAAAAATAGTAAACCCGCTTCCATCTCAGCTTGAAGATGATGAATATTTAAAAAACAAACTGACAAGCGATAATAAAAAACTTTTATCCGTAGTTAACTATTATAAATCACCTGAGTGTCGAAGAGCTTTCATATCCGAATACTTTGGCTTTAAAGCAAAAGCCAATTGTAATAATTGCGATACATGCTCTGAAAACGGAAAAAACAATTAGGACTAAAAGCTTAATCTGCAAATAAGGAAGTATATCGTCTGACTGATTTTTTATTATGTATGGCGGTATACAACGCTCTTTGAGGGCCTATCAGAATAATTGTCTTAGCCGCTCTTGTAACAGCAGTATAAAGTAAATTCCGTTGCAGCATAATATAGTGTGTAAGTGATAAAGGCAAAATCACGCAAGGATATTCCGACCCCTGTGATTTATGAACGGTAATTGCGTAGGCAAGAGTGATTTCATCAAACTCGGATAGATCGTATTCAATTATCCTACCATTAAAACTTAATTCCGCTTTTTGTTCTTTTATATTTATAGATTCAATTATTCCAATATCCCCGTTAAATACTTCCTTGGTATAGTTGTTTTTCAGCTGCATTACCTTATCGCCGGTTTTGTAGCTCTTATCTCCACGTTCAAGTTCAATTTTATTTTTATTTAACGCCGCCTGTAACATTTTATTCAGGTTATCGGCGCCGGCTTCGCCTTTATACATGGGAGTGAGTACCTGTATATCGGTCATTGGATCGTAGCCGTATTTTGCCGAAAGTCTCGAGCCGCATAAATTCACAATCAGTTCTGCAACATTTTTATCTTCACTTTCATTTATAAAAAAGAAGTCGGAGTTTTCGTTGTTTTGTATTATGGGCATTTCGCCTTTGTTTATTCTGTGGGAGTTTACAATTATTTTACTTTCCTCCGCCTGGCGGAATATTTTCGTCAGGTTGATGGAAGGAATAATATCCGCTTTTAATAGATCTCCCAAAACATTTCCTGCCCCAACCGAAGGAAGCTGATCAACATCGCCAACCAGTATCAGGGTTGTATCTTCGGTAACGGCCCGCAATAACGAATTGAATAACAGAATATCTATCATGGACATTTCGTCAATGATCAGCAAATTGCATTCAAGAGGATAGTTTTCGTTCCTTGCAAATACTGAATCATTGGGGTTATACTCAAGCAGCCTGTGAATTGTGGAAGCCTTAAGCCCAATAACTTCACTCATCCGTTTTGCGGCTCTGCCTGTTGGCGCGGCTAACATAATTGATTTATCAAGCTGCTGATATGCGGAAATAATTCCCTTTAACGTTGTTGTTTTTCCAGTACCGGGCCCGCCGGTAACAATTAAAAGTTTATGCTGCAAAGCGTTGGTTATGGCGCCTATCTGTTCTTCGGAATAGTAATCTTCATTAATAATTATTTTCTTAATATCGTTTTTACCGATATTATTTAGCAGGCCATTCATAAACCGTATTTTCTGTTCTACATTTTTTTCAGCAGTATAATACTTTGTAAGATATACATTATCGTTTCTCAATATTATGCTGCCTTCATCATCCATATCGCGTAAAATATTATACTCCACCGCAAGATCTAACTCCAGAACCTCGGTACATCGCGCGTATAGATCTGCAAGCGGCAAAAAGACATGACCCTCGCCGGCAGCTTCTTTTAATATATAAATAACTCCCGATCTTACTCTTGCAGGATGGTTGCCTTCGAACCCCATGCTCTTGCCTATTTTATCGGCGGTTTTAAAACCCATTCCCCAAACATCGCTTGAAAGCTGATAGGGATTTTGTTTTACTATTTCTATTGCGTTGGGCCCATATATTTTAAATATTTTTACCGATTGCGAACGGCTTACGCCATGCTCCTGAAGAAACATCATAACATCTTTTATGGCTTTCTGACTCTCCCACCCTTTTTTTATCTGCTCCAGTTTTCGTCTGCCAACTCCGTTAATATCCAGCAGTTTTTCAATATTATTATCCATAACATTAAAGGTTTCGCTTCCAAACATGGCTACAATTCTAAGAGCCATCCCTTTTCCAATTCCTTTAATTGCGCCTGAGCTCAAATAATCTATTATGCTTTTTTTATCTGTAGGCTGCAATACTTCAAGTTCTTCAATTTTGAATTGTTCCCCGTAAAAAGCGTGCATTTCGTAATTGCCTGTAAGTCGGACTGTTGTGCCGGTAGGTATATCCGGCAATATTCCAACCGCTTTCGTTCCGCCTGATAATGAAATAACCGAGTATCCGGTTTCCTCATTTTTGTATATGTAGTTTTCTATTACTTCTTCAATGACTGGCATAATGCAAAACAATAAATAATCCTTCGTACGAATTTACGAATATTATTAATGTCATAAAACATAACTATTGTAATTCATTTATCTGTAAAAGAAATATACCGTATAATTCATATTTTTACTTTCAATAAGTAAACTGAATACGTTATATTTGTTTTTATTTTTTTATATATGAATAATACTTTCAAATCTGAAATAAGCGTTATATGGAGACCGCTTGCGGCAACCGTATTTTGGGGGCTTTCGTTTATTGCCACTAAACATCTTTTGTCTTTTGTTTCTCCGCTCGTTGTTATTTTTTTACGGCAGGCAATTGCCGTTTGCGTCTTGTCTTTTTTAATTGCCCGGAATAAAGGCAGTTTTACAATTACAAAAAAAGGATTTACAGGAATACTGATTCTTGCCTTAATTGCTATACTCCATTTGTTCATACAGGTTACCGGAATGAAGTATACTACAGCATTAAATACAGGCTGGATAGTTGGCTTTTCTCCTGTTTTTATGGCAATTCTGGGTATTATATTTTTTAAGGAAAAAATTTCACTTGTACAAATTGTCGGCGTTTTAATTTCTTTTACGGGACTGCTCGTTTTAATAAGCAAGGGAAACCTTGCATCAATTGATTTTATTTCGAACAAAGGAGATTTTTTAGAGCTTGCAAGCGCGTTTACCTGGGCAATTTATTCTTTTGTTAATAAAAAAATATCTTTCAGCACGCCGCCGGTTTTAATTGTATTATACCTGTTTTTGTTTATGTCCGTATTAACAGCGCCATTTGTTGTTAACGCCGATAACTTTTACAGGATAGCCCACTTATCTCTTGTTTCGTGGATAGCGGTTTTGTTTCTTGGTGTGTTTTGTTCCGGATTGGCTTATGTTTTTTGGTCACAAGCGCTCAGTAAAATGAGCTCTTCTAAAGTTGGAGTATTTTTATATATAGAACCGTTTGTTACATTGCTTGGTTCATGGGTTTTATTAAACGAACAAGTCTCTCCGTTTACCGTGTTCGGAGGAATTGGCATATTTGCCGGAGTTGTTCTTGTTAACAGAAAATAGCGGAAATTAATAATTAGTGTTGCCGTATGCTCTGCCTTTGGCAACACTAATTATTCTTTGTTTCTCAAATAAACTTTAATGGCACAGGTTGATAACCTGTGCTACTTTTTATATCTTTTCTATAAACAGATCTTCTTTCTTTTCTTTTGTTATTGTGAACCGGTTGACTAAATTTTCAAGATTAAGGGTTAACCTGTTTAAATCCTCGGCGGCTTTTGCAATATGCTGTATACCGGTTGCAGTCTCGTGAGTAACGGTTGTAATAGCTTCAATATTGCGCGTAATTAACTCGGATGACGATGATTGCTCTTCGCTTGCCGCGGCTACCTGCGTAATAATATCTACTACACGTTCGGCTCCTTTTATTATTTCTTCCAAAGATTCCCCCGCTTTGTTGGCCATTTGCTTTCCGTTTTCAACTTCAGTTGTCCCTTCCTGCATCGAGTTTACAGCTTCGGTTGTATCTTTTTGTATTTGCTTGATCATATCGGCTATTTCTTTAGTAGCCTTTGTAGTCCTTTCAGCAAGTTTTCTCACTTCATCTGCCACGACTGCAAAACCCCGGCCTTGTTCTCCCGCTCTCGCGGCTTCTATTGCGGCATTCAACGCAAGTAAATTAGTCTGGTCGGCAATATCATCAATAACCTGAATGATTTCGCCAATCTGATCCGAACTGCTTCCTAAAGCTTTTACTGTTTCGGCGGATTTTGTAACTACTTCGCTGATTCTGTTCATACCGGCTATTGTTTTTCTTACAACATTTCCTCCCTCTTTTGCCATATTACCGGCATTCTTTGCCGTTTCGGATGCGAACGAAGTATTTTTTGTATTATCGAGAATGGTCTTTGTCATTTCTTCCACACTGCTGGATACTTCTGTGGCTTGCATTGTCTGCTCCTGAGCTCCCGCAGCCATTTCTTCGGTACTTGATGAAATTCTGTTGCTTGCGCTTGCAGTTAATTCTATCGCGTCTATCACATCCGTCATGGCTTTATTAAGCGAAGCGCTTACAGTGTTTATGCTGTTTTTTAATATCTGATGATCGCCTTTATAATCACTTTCTATTTTTATAGTCAAATCGCCTTCGGCCATTTTTTTGAGCGCTTCAACCCCTTCTTTTACTGGCGTGATAACGGAATCCAGAGTATTGTTAATTCCTTCAACTATTATCTTATATTCACCCTGGTGTTTTGAAATATCGGCTCTAAGAGAGAGATTCCCTTCAACTGCAGAAGTTGACAATTTCTGCGTATCTTCAACAAGAAGATTAATTGCTTTTATGCAAATGTTGAGACTTGATTTTAACGAGTTAAAATCACCGGCATATTCTTCTGTAATTTCCGGTGGAATATCACCCCGGCTTATTTTATTAATATATTGGGCTGCATTATTTAACGGGTTTATAACTGCGTCAAGAGAGTTGTTTACGCCTTCAATTATTTTTCTGAAATCTCCGCCATGTTTGTTGACGTTTGCCCTTACAGAAAGCCTTCCTTCAACTGCGGCGGTGGAAAGCATACCGGCATCGGATATTAAAAGGTTTATTGCGGAAATACAAGTATTTAAGTTATTTATTATGGAATTAAAATCGCCGTTGAATTTTTCCGTAATAAATTCTGGAATTTCGCCCATGCTTATTTTATCAATATAATCGGCGGCAGTATTAAGCGGTAAAACAACAGAATCGAGCGTGCGGTTAATTCCCGCAACAATTCTTCTGAAATCGCCATGGTGCTTCGATTCATCGGCCCGCAAAGACAGCTGTCCTTCTTCCGCTGCGGAAGCAAGCGTATATGTATCTTCAATCATCGCGTTAATCGCAGCTATACATGTATTAAGGTTATTTATTATACTGTTGAAATCGCCGTTATATGTTACTGTTATTTTCTCCGGAATATCCCCGCTGCTTATTCGCGCAAGGTTTTCGGCAGTAACATTTATAGGACTCACAACAGCGTCCAGCGTATTATTAATGCCTTCAATAATTTTAGCAAAATCACCTCCGTGCTTTTTCGAATCGGCACGCGCGCTCAGTTTTCCTTCAACGGCGGCAAGTGAAAGCATGTTCGTATCCTGTATCAATAAATTTATTGCGCTTATACAGGTATTCAGATTTTCTTTTATTTTATTAAAATCGCCTTTAAAATCGTTTGTCAATTCATCAGGAATATCGCCCTTGCTGATTCTTTCGAAATAGTTCGCGGCAATATAAAGCGGCTCCGTAACAGCATTCATTGTGTTGTTTATACCGTCAATTATTTTCCTGAAATCGCCGTAGTGTTTTTGAGAATCCACTCGTGTGTTTAATTGTCCGGCCACAGCAGACTCGGAAAGCAGTTTCGTATCCGTTATCAACAGATTAATAGCCGCAATACATTTGTTCAGGCTATCTTTCAGTATGTTGTAATCTCCGTTATATTGTTCCTTAATTTCATCAGGAATATCTCCGTTGCTTATTCGTTCAATATAGGCGGATGCGAAATTCAATGGTTGTATAACGGCATCAAGAGTATTGTTCATTCCCGCAACTATTTCCCTGAACCCCCCTTCGAATGCCTTTTCATTACCTCTTTCGGAAAGATTTCCTGCAAGCGTTGAATTGCTTAGTTGCGTTATTTCCATAATAAGATTTTTCAGTGTATCCACCATTTTTTTCATGGCATTGGCAAGAATGTCCTTATCCGATTTTGCTTTTATCTCAACGCTCAAATCTCCTTCGGCAATACGGTTGCATATATCGGCCTGGTATTTAATTGTATCTACAAGAATAACAAACGCTTTTTCAACACGCCCTATTTCATCGCCATACTCTCCCGCTTTAAAGTTTGTTTCCAGATTTCCGGTTGATACTATATTCAAAGCATTCTCGAGACGAATTATAGGTTTTGTAATTTTCAGTGAGATAAAATAACCAAGAATTATGGAAATAATGATGATGGCAAGAAACGGTATATAGGTCTGGAATTTAAAATTGCTTAATTCAGTTTCAACATTATCTATGTATAAACCCGATCCGATAAACCACCCCCAGGGCATAAAAGCTTTTACAAAAGACATTTTGGGATAGGCGGCAGTATCTCCTATTTTAGGATAATAATACTTTACAAATCCTTCTCCCTTTTGCTGGCTTAATTCCGCCATTTCTTTTATGAATTTATTGCCGCGCTTATCTTTTATTTCAAGCCGGTTTTTCCCTACAAGTTTGGCATCCTGCCCTGAAGCTTTTGTGATACCGTTAAAATCGTATGCAAAGAAATACTCCTTACCGGAGTAACGCATACTGTTAATAACCAACACAGCCGTTTTTTGCGCTTCTTCCTTTGTCATTTTACCAGCCACGGCCTGATCGTTATAGTATTTCAGCATACAGTAAGCGGTTTCCACTTCCTGTTTTAACGTTTCTTTTTTATGGTCATAGCTTTTATCTTCGAACGATGGGAAAATATAAAAGACAAAAAGAAGCCAGAATGGTATTATTACTATTACTATCATTGAAAGTATTTTCAATGATATACTCCAGTCACCAAATCGTTTAATGTTCATGATATCTCCTGTAGAAAATTATATATGCGAAGAATGTTTTAAACGCGTTTATATAAAATATTTATTGATACTTTTAGGCAATGACACAAATCTTACCGGTTTTCCAGGAGAATAAGATGTGAAGTTTTTGAACTTTAACCGGGTTCAACTCAAATATAAATAATTAATAACTAAACGGAAATACTTTTTACCTGTGGAATATTACCCGAATAGCCCATCTAATTCGGATATGGATTTTAAGAAATAAACTTATTTCCTTATTAATATTGCAACCGTTTATTGCTGTAACAAGTTCCTTGTAAGGCAATCAGTTCAACAAAACATTACTTTGTATATTATTATCGTTTCTTTTATAAATAAATTTAGAGGTTTTATGCCTTTTATCATATTGCATAAAATATTACTCTGGCGGCAAAAAAAAAGGGACCCCCTGAGAACGGGAATCCCTGTGTTATCATTAACAATAAAGGAGAAACTTTTAGTCTAATTCATTATTAAGATAGCGTTCGTAAGAACCAAGATCGAGAAATCCGTGTCCTGAGCAGTTAAATAATATTGTTTTCTTTTCACCAGTCTCTTTACATTTAAGAGCCTGAACAATGGCTTCTTTAATTGCATGTGAACTTTCGGGAGCAGGAACAATTGCTTCTGTTTGTGCAAAAAGCTGAGCCGCTTTGAATATCTCTGTTTGTTCGTGCGCGGCCGCCGATATTAGACCGAGGTGCAATAAATGGGATACGGTAGGAGCGGCTCCGTGGTATCTTAACCCGCCGGCGTGAATTGATGGGGGAATAAAATCGTGCCCAAGAGTATACATTTTCATCAACGGTGTAAATCCGGCTTCATCTCCAAAATCATATTCAAATTTTCCTTTGGTCAATGATGGGCATGAACTTGGTTCCACGCCAATAACTTCAAGATCTTTTTTAGCGCCTGTAAGTTTATCGTGTAAAAACGGGAAAGATATGCCGGCAAAGTTACTACCGCCGCCAACACATCCAATTACTATATCGGGATAAGCATCTACCATCTCCAGCTGAAGCTTGGCCTCAAGCCCTATCACCGTCTGGTGTAGCATTACATGATTCAATACGCTGCCAAGCGTATAGTTTGTATCGTCTCGTTGTAAAGCAACTTCAACGGCTTCGCTTATGGCTATTCCAAGTGAACCGGGAGTATTGGGATCGGCGGCTAATACATCACGACCCGATTTTGTTAAAGTTGAAGGACTTGCATGAACGCTCGCGTCAAATAATTTCATAAATGTGCGTCTGTAAGGTTTTTGTTCGTAACTGACTTTGACCATAAACACTTCGCACTCAAGTCCAAAATGCTTGCACGCAAGGGCCAAAGCACAACCCCACTGGCCCGCGCCTGTCTCGGTTACTAATTTTTTGATACCCTGTTTTTTATTGTAATATGCCTGCGGAATTGAAGTATTTGTCTTGTGGCTGCCGGTAGGGTTCGCGCCTTCGTATTTAAAATATATTTTTGCCGGCGTATCAAGATATTTTTCAAGGTTTTCCGCGCGGATCAAAGGAGTTGGTCTGCTTAACCTGTATAAGTCCTGTACTTCATCGGGAATTTCAATAAACCGTTCTGTGCTTGCTTCCTGCTTAATCAGTTCCATAGCAAAAATGCCGGATAGATCATCTGGGCCTACAGGTTGTTTTGTTACAGGATGTAAAGGTGGAGCCATTGGTTCAGGAAAATCTGCGGCAATATTATAATAGTGCGTTGGGTTTTTTGACTGATCGAGATAAACAATTTTTGAATGTGACATTTGAACCTCCATGATAAAAAATGTAGCCGGTCTGGGGTTCACGTATTTTTAATATAAAAAAAGCCGTGAACAGTTCTGACCATCCACGGCTTGTTTGAATAAATAAAATCTAAAGCAGGGATGGAGAATAATTGCTCCACCACCAATAGTTATTTCGTGTTATATTTTCGTTTTCAATTTTCATATTGTAAATTTATAGTTTTACAATAAAAATTCCAAATAATTTTATTTTTTTTTGCTTTTTTCTGTACAAAATGAAACTTTTGGGTTCTTTTTCCTTAATATTTCACATTTTTCTGCAAATTCTTAAAATAAATTCTTCTATATGTATGGCGCATAAACAAAACATAAAGCAGAAAATAATTGGTGGCTGAGTTAAATCTAATGGAGCATGTCGAAGCCACCGATGCATGTCAAAGCCACAAGCCAATCCACGCTTAAATATGGTAATATGAAAGCCCTTGTACACAATCACGTTCCATAACATTACATCCTATTCTTTTATTTAATCAAATCTGTTTTTTCGTTAGTTATTTTTTAGCGCCAAATTTATGATGTGTCCATATATAATACCGCAATTTCATAATATGAGATACAATAATTCAGTACTATCCATTTAATTTTATTATTTTTGATAATTACATAATTTTTATTTTACAGATGAAAAAAGTCATAATAGCTTCTAAAAATCCCGTTAAAATTAATTCCGTTAAAACCGCATTTGCAAAAATGTTTAAAGACGAAAGCTTTGAATATATTGACGGAGCTTATCCCTCGGGAGTAAGCGATCAGCCCAGGACAGATGCCGAAACTCTAAGAGGCGCGTTGAACAGAGCGGAAAACGCCATTGCCGCAAATCCCTCAGCCGACTTTTGCATAGGCATTGAAGGCGGTATCGAGAAAGTTTCGGATGAAATGCTTTCTTTTGCGTGGGTTGTTATTAAAAACAGTGTAACCGAAGGAAAAGCCCGGACAGGCACATTCTTTCTTCCCTCCAAAATAATTGAGCTTATTGAGCAGGGGCATGAACTTGGGGACGCTGATGATATGGTTTTTGGCATGGAAAACTCAAAACAGGAAATGGGCGCTGTTGGAATACTTACAAAGAATGTAATAACCCGCACTTCGTATTACACCGAGGCTGTTGAGCTTGCTCTTATTCCATTTGTAAACCTCAAGCTGTATGAATGATTAATTCCGGGGCTATATTTTTTACGCTCGCTTTTCTGTTTTACACATATTAAATTATGGCAGAATTTATTTTAAACAAAAGCGAATATAACCATGAAACATATTTTATTTTACAGCATTATTGCATTTTTGCCCGCATTAATTGCCTGCGCGCAAAGCAAGTACGAAAGCGATGAGTTCAGCACTTCGGTAGGCAAATTAAAAATTACTTTCATAGGCCATGCCTCTTTAATTTTTGAACTTGAAGGCAAGCATATCTATATTGATCCGTGTGGAGAGTACGCGAACTACACAGGTATGACAAAAGCGGATGTAATATTTATTACTCATCATCATTTCGACCACGTTGATACGGCTTCTGTTGACGCAATAGTTAAAAACGGAACCAGGATTATTCTGACGAAGGACGCTTACGACATGATTGGGCAAGGTACTATAATGGCTAACGGCGATACTCTGACTGTTGACGGAATTGGAGTTGAAGCCGTTCCGGCTTACAATACAACCGCGGGCAGAGACAAGTTTCACCCCAAAGGCAGAGATAACGGATATATCCTTACAATTGGCGATAAACGGATTTATATTGCTGGCGATACTGAAGACATACCCGAAATGGCTTTAATAAAAAATATTGATATTGCCTTTTTACCAATGAATCAGCCCTATACAATGCTTCCTAAACAGGTTGCCGCCGTAGCGGAAATAATTAAGCCTAAAATTCTTTATCCTTACCACTATGGCGAAACTGATGTAAAATTACTTGAAGATTTAATGACCGACCGGAAAGATGTGGAAGTGCGTATAAGAAGTTTAAAATAATTCCGAGTAATTTTAAAATTAAAAAGCCCCGCAAAGTAATTCCGCGGGGCTTTTTTGTAATTTTATTTTACCAGATTTTCACTCTTTTTTCTTCGGGTCTGTACATTGGTTGACCTTCTTTAACATTAAACGCCTTATAAAAATCGGGTATATTGCTCAAAGGACCGTTAACGCGTAAAAACTCGGGCGAGTGCACATCTACCATTATCTGTTGCGCCAAAGCCGCGTCCCTTTTATGGCCAAGCCATGCGTAAGCGTAACCAAGCCAGAATCTCTGCGAAGGTGTAAGTCCGCCTATGGTTTTGCCTTCCTTATACTGTTCGGTTTTCTTAAAAGCATCAAACCCAATAACAAGGCCGCCAAGGTCGGCAATATTTTCGCCAAGCGTAGCTTTGCCGTTAACATGCATACTATCAAGCACAACATAATTATCGAACTGTTCAACCATCAATTTGGTTTTTTCGTTAAATTTATCCTCGTCTTCCTTTGTCCACCAATTACTCAGGTTTCCTTTTTCGTCATATTGTCTTCCCTGGTCATCAAAACCGTGAGTCATTTCGTGTCCAATTGTAGAAGCTCCCGCATACGAATAAACAACCGCGTCGTCTACAAGAGAATCCGGAACTCCCGGGACAATAAATATGGCGGCAGGTAGAACAATCTCGTTGTTGGAGGGATTGTAATAAGCGTTATAAGTCTGCGGAGTCATATTCCACTCTGTTCTGTCAACAGGTTTGTCAAGTTTATTAACATCGCGCTTAAACCAGAACAAATCCGCATTTATTGTATTTCTTAAATAGGAATCACGACTAATTTCAAGTGAAGAAAAGTCTTTCCATTTATCAGGGTAACCGACTTTTTTTACCATAGCGTCAAGCTTTTTATTGGCTTTAATTTTGGTTTCTTCGCTCATCCAGTCAAGTTTTTTAATTCTTTCCCTGTAAGAAGTAATCATGTCTTCAACAAGTTTCTCGTAGCGTTTTTTTGTTTTAGGGGAATAATATTTTTCAACATATATTTGTCCCAGCAGTTCGCCCATAGAACCTTCCACAGCATCCTGAACGCGTTTCCAGCGGGGTCTTTGTTCGGTAACGCCTGTCATAATACGACCGCGGAAATTAAACCTCTCCTTTACAAAAGCATCGCTAAGCCTGTCCGAAAAAGAACTAACCAAGTGCCATTTCAAATAAGCTTTCCAGTCCTCAATTGAATACTTGTTGATTATATTTTGCAGTTGAGCAAAAAATTCCGGCTGCCCCACAATAACTTCCTTAATACTATTAATCCCACATATTTTAAGAATATCATTCCAGTTAATATCGGGAGAAATTTTTTGAAGCTGGTCAACCGTCATCTTATTGTAATTTGCATAAGGGTCTCTTAAATCTTCCAGCTTGCGGCTTGAATCAGCAAGAGATGTTTCAATTTTAAAAATCACTTCGGCGTTTTTATTGGCGCTTTCGCGTGTATCGCCGGCAAGCGAAAGAATGTTCGCAACATGTTTCACATATTCGGTTCTTATATTCTGCGTGCGGGAATCATTCCTGAAATAATATTCCCGTTCGGGCAAACCCAAACCGCCCTGCCAAACATACAAGGCGTATTGTTCACTGTTTTTTGCATCCTGATCGATACCCAAACCATACATGGCCCCCACGCCAATTGTTTGCAGATAAGCGGTGACCTTCATTAAATCGGTTGTATTCTTTATATCCGAAATCATTTTAAATTCGGCGGCAAGCCCGGAAACGCCCTGTTTTTCTATTGTAACCGTATCCATACCGGCAAAATAAAAATCGCCCACTTTTTGTTTATTGCTTCCGGCAGGCCATTCTTTTTTTTGCACTTCCGTAAGTATGCTTTTTATTTTTTCGTAAGTTTCTTCGGGAACAAGATTAAAAATGCCCCATGCTTTTTCACTTGCGGGAATAGGATTGTTTTTTTGCCATGTACCCGTGGCGTACTTACAAAAATCAACGCCGGGATCCACGCTTTTATCTATACAACTTGAAAGGAAGTCGGGCTTTTCTGCAGCCTGAGGAAACAGGTTAACCTGTACCAAAGCTGTAAATGCCGCTCCAAGGCAAAGAGTTATTATTTTATTCATTTGGTCACGCATTTTATAATTAAAAAAGTTTGATTAATATTTTAATGTAATTATGTATGGAAATAAATACCGGCTTCATTTTACGTAAGGTATAATAATGTGATAACCGGTAAATGTAAATTTCTTTTTTCTTTTTAAAAATGTAATTTACAATTATAAATATAAATGTTTTGGTAAAGCAAAACAGATAAATTTTTGGCATAAAAACACGGTCCGGTAGGTAGTCCGGATGCGCTATTGTAAGCGTCGTAGCCTTCCTTTTCAAGGATGTCCATTGCCTTTTCTATTAACTAATAGAGAGGGATAAATGCGCCTTACAATATATTTTGACGGTCAGTTCTGGCAGGGATTAATAGAGCTAAGTTCCGGAGATAATCTATATGCCCAAAGCCACACATTTGGCAAAGAACCAAAAGACGGAGAAGTTTTCAATTTTGTAGAACACGAACTGGGGAAATATCTGGACTGCAATAACAGCCAAATAAACACCCAGGATAAAGCGGTTAAAACATATAACCCAAAACGTCTGCAAAAACTTGCCCATAAACAAATGACGACACACCCTGTTTCTACAAAAGCACAACAAGCTATGCGGCTACAGCAGGAGAGCGTTAAAAAAGAAAGAGAAAGCCTTACAAAAGAAAAACGAGAACTTATAAAAGAACAAAAGCGTTTTATTAAAACCGAAAAGAAAAAACAAAAGCACAAAGGCAGATAACCGATGGAAAACATAAACCCGATAAACTCTTATTGCGATGCAGTTAAATATACCGCAATTGATAAAGTTCATGTAGATTACCACAACAACGAATACGGTTTTCCGCTTAATGATGATAACGAACTGTTTGCCCGCCTTGTGCTGGAAATTAATCAGGCGGGACTCAGTTGGACAACAATACTGAAAAAGAAAGAGAATTTTTACAAAGCCTACAGCAATTTTAATATAAAAAAAGTTGCCGCTTACGGGCAAAAAGATTTTGACAGGTTGATGAATGACGCCGGTATAATAAGAAACAGGTTAAAAATTAACGCCGCTATTGAAAACGCCAAGGCTATTTTAAAAATACAAAAAGAAGTTGGCTCATTTAAAAAGTGGATAGACGACCACCACCCTCTTACAAAAGAAGAATGGGTAAAACTGTTTAAAAAGACATTCAGATTTACGGGAGGTGAAATAGTAAATGAGTTTTTGATGAGTACGGGTTACTTGCCGGGCGCGCATATACCCGAATGCCCGATATATAAAAAAATTCTGAAAGAAAAACCGGCATGGCAGAAGAAGAAGAAAAATTAAGCAAAAAACGAACCGTAATGCAAATCGGGTGTTCTCAGGTAAATTTTCTTGTTTTCGGTCTTAATTATTTTCTCGCAATTGCTGCACAAAGTTACTTTGCTTTTCATTCCAACGGAAGAGTATTCAATCACCCAAAACTCCGTTAAATGGTTGCAATGCGGACATATTTTCTTTTTTGTATCTTTTTTAATTACATGGGCCATCTTTTTATTTGCCTGCTTTTTGAACTTTATTGTATAGTAAAATTGAAACCTTGTACGAAATATAATTAATTACAATTAATACAAAAGCCCAAAATATAGACGAAAGGAAAAAGCCATTGGTTACAAGAAATTTCACAGCGTAATCGGCAAAACCATTAGGAATATTAACCAAATTTTGATTTAAATTAAGAAATATGCTTGCAGATCCCCAAAATTGCCATATTACTAAATTTACTATGTATAGTATAAATAAATTAGCTGACTTTGCGCCTTTTACAATCAGGATAGGGAACGAGAAAACCACATTTACAGTAAAATAGAAAATTATTTTATAGAAATAATACGCATAAGATTGCCCGGTACTATTTGCCATTTCCTGATAGCTCCTACTAAAAAACATAGAATAGAAACCGACAATTATCATACTTATTAAAGAAACTCCGAGAAAAATTGCCCAGGCAGTAATATAATAATTAGCCATTACTTTTTTCAAGGAAACAGGCATGCTGCGCATTAATAATAAGTTGTTTGCACTATCAGCTTTTAGCAAATATATAAAAGAGGTAATAAGGCCTAATGCCGGCCCCAAATCCAAAATAACGGATGCCACAAGTGATATTCTCTTAAATGCAATGCCAAAGAACAAAATCAATGATACCGTTAAAAACATTATAAATAAAAGATAACTTCTCATTAATAAAAAGTCTTTTTTCAGTAAAGAAAACATATTCCACCTTTTAGTTTGCCAGTAATTTATTGTGCTTAAGTCTTAAATTGTAAAACAAAGGTTGCCCGCGTCTCTTTAACATCTCCACACTTATTTTGCAGGAGATATAGCTTATACAATAAATTATACAAGCAAAAACAAAGAGAAGTCCAAATATTCCCACAGAACCATTAACAGCAAGAGCTGTTGTCTCAATTCCTTCACGAAACCTGCAATAGCCATAAAAGAAATCGCCCGGTTTTGCCGAGTATTTTTGTAAAGAAAAAACCAATCCGCAAAACATGCTTGAAAGTATAATAAAAATGATAATTATTTTTGAAGAGTGAAATCTGAAAAAGAGCGGAAACAATACACAAATGTTAAAAGATATTATTGCAAACCCCAAAACTATAGTAGAAACATTTATAAGACCTTCTGTTCCGGTAAATTTCAGATATGGTAATGTCTCCAGTATTTTTGGTAAAAGGAAAAAGACAAAGCTTATATAGGCCGTAATCAGCCATGCGCAGATATACTTTGAAGCCACAATATTTTCTTTTTTAACCGGCAGACTTATTAAGAACTCATAACCATTGTCTTTTTCCTCGCGACTTAGCGGGAAAAAAGGAAGTATGGACATCCAACACAAAGCATAGAGCCAGTAGTTCATGTTTACAGCCAAAAAGTAAATTGCAATAAGCGAGAATGCAAGAATGATCATCTTGTTTCTCTTCAAATCGTACTTAATTAATTCAAACATTTCTTTACCTTAAGCTTTTGTTTCTTTTTTATCGGTATAATACATTATGTCTTCGAGAGTGGCTTTTTCGTAGATGGCTTTATCGCCAAGAGACGTTTTAATTCCTTGAATATTATTAGTTAACGCGTCCACACCAAGACTCGTTTTTTTGTATCCGCAAATACTATTTTCATACTTTGCATTTGTTATTTCATCTCCTCCTTTAATTACACCGTAGTTATCAAAAATTTCATCTTTTGTTTTCGAAAAAACGAGTTTTCCGTTTTTAATAAACGTGATATAATCCGCTATCCTGTCAAGATCGCTTGTTATATGAGTTGAAAACAAGACCGATTTTCTCTCATCCTGTATGATATCCGAAAGCATTTCAAGAAACTCCCGTCTGAAAACCGGGTCAAGGCCCGAGGTAGGTTCATCAAGCAATATCAATTCCGCATTGTGCGAGAGCGCAATGGCAAGCCAAAATTTCATCTTCATACCAAGCGAGAGAGAACTGAATTTTTTCTTTAGAGGCAATTCAAACTTGTCAATATACCCCATGAATTTCTCATCACTCCATTCAATATAGAACGGCGCTACAATTTCCTTGATGATTTTTAATTTTGATTCTTTGTAAAAATCCGGAGTATCATGAACAAACCCTATTCTTGATTTCACTTCAACTTCATCGGCCTCATTATCCAGGCCAAATACCTTTATGCTTCCATCATCTTTTGGAATAATATTCATAATAAGTTTAATAATTGTAGTTTTACCGGAACCGTTCGGACCAATCAAACCACAGATATAGCCGCGTGGAAGCGAAAACGAAATGTCAGAAAGTGAAAATCCATCATATTGTTTATTAAGGTTTTTTATTTCAAGTATATTTTCCATTATTCTTCCTCATACAGTAGGTTTAACATCTGTTGAATTTCGCGTTTGCTTATTCCCAGTATTTTCGCATTATCAATAGCCTCGGTAAGCTTTTCTTCAACAATTTTCATTTTTTTCTCTCTTAAAAGCTCCTGGTTCTGCGAAGATACAAACGTACCCTTACCGGTAACCGAATCCACAAAACCTTCCGCTAAGAGTATTTCGTACGCCCGCTTTGTGGTAATTACGCTTATTTGAAGCTCCTTTGCCAAGTTCCGTATTGAAGGGAGTCCTTCCCCCTCTTTTAACTCGCCGGAAATTATTTGATTTTTTATCTGACGGCTTATTTGTTCATAAATAGGCTCATCAGAAGAGTTTGAAATATGTATTTTCATTTGGCTATTTAATTATGTTTATAGTGCATTTATCGTACATAGTGTGTATATCTTTCATATACAATGTAATATAATGTAATACAGTTGTCAAGAGAATTTATAAATAAGTATAAATATTTATGCTTTAGTAGAGGTAAAGACTCAGAGGATAAAACGAGTGGAATTGAAGGGCATAAAAAAACCCGCCATGTAAAAAAAGCGGGTTTTTAACAATTAAAAGCTATTAGAAATCAACCTTCTTGGAAGTTTTTTTAGCATAATCGAGCACAATTGCGCTTGCTACGAAGATTGACGAGTAAGTACCAATTATAATACCGAAGAACAATGTAAACGAGAAAGCTCTCAATACATCGCCGCCGAAGATTAACAATACTGTTACAGCCAAAAGTGTTGTACTTCCAGTTAGAATTGTTCTACTCATTGTTTTGTTGATAGAACCGTTAATAACTTCTTCGAGAGGTTTTGTTTTGTAAATTTTCAAATTCTCTCTCACACGGTCGAATACCACAACGGTATCGTTCATTGAGTAACCCATAAGCGTAAAGAATGCCGCCATCACAGTAAGGTTAATTTCAAGGTTCAAACCTGGTATAAGGCCATACAATATTGAAAACAGACCAAATGTAATCAATACATCGTGGAACAAAGCAAGAACTGCTCCAAAAGCAAAGATAAACTTATAACGGAACCAAAGGAATAAAAGAATACAGAATAAAGAAAGTAAAACGGCGCCAATAGCCTGCAGTTTTAATTCGCCGCCTATCTTTGGACCAACTTTATCTTCTTTAAGTATTTTGAAATGGTTATTCGTTATATCCTGTTTCAACCTTTGCTGAATCCAGTCAGAAATACCAATTTTAACTGTCATCTTTGTATTTGTGGGTTCCTCAGAAAACTGCCCGGACTGGAAGCCAGCTTTGAAAAGTTTATCGACAATTGTTTTTGTAGTATCCGGGTTATCAAAAGCATAAGTAATTGAGTTAACCGTAGAGTCAACTATTTTTCTTGGAACACCGGGATAAACCTGATCCATAGTTTTTTCAATTTCAGCAACTACATGAGGATAAAGATTTCTGGGAATTTCCTGTAAACTGGTTCTTATAAGAATACCGGTCTGGCTGCCAAAAGTTTTAATTTCAAGCTCGCCAAGCCCCATTTTCTCGGCATAACCTCTAATTTGCGAAATTTCAATTGGCTTTTCAAATTGCATAACAATTTCCGAACCGCCGGAGAAGTCGATGCCAAAATGAAGGCCCCGGAATATAATATTTAGCATTCCGACCAAAAAGAGAGTGGTAGAAAGGATGTAAAAGAACTTCCTTTTACCAAGAAAATCTATATTTATATGTTCAAATATACGCATTTAACTATATGCTCCTTAAATTCCTATTAAAAATTTATCCAATTGTAAATTTATGATTTTTACCAATCATGTAATCCAAAATGAGTCTTGAAATTACAAGGGCGCTGAACAAACTTGCCAGAATACCGATCATCAGGGTTAAAGCAAAACCTTTAACAGGGCCGGTACCAAACTGGTAAAGAACAATACCTGTAATCATTGTAGTAATGTTAGAATCCAAAATAGCCGAAAAAGCTTTTGAGAAACCGCTTTCTATAGAAGCTCTTAAGGTTTTACCAGTCTCCTGTTCCTCTCTGATTCTTTCGTAAATAAGCACATTCGCATCAACCGCCATACCTATGGTAAGAATAATACCGGCAATACCAGGCAATGTTAAGGTTGCGCCAAAACCGGCAAGAACGCCGAATATAAATAATATGGTAAATATAAGCGAAAAAGCTGCAACCGTACCGGCTCTTTGATAGTATAAAATCATAAAGAAACCAACAACCAGATAGCCGACAAGAATTGAAAGAAATCCGCTTGAAATCGAATCCTGTCCCAAAGATGGTCCTACGGTCCTTTCTTCAATAATATCTACAGGAGCCGGAAGCGCACCGGCTTTAAGAACAATTTCAATCAGTTTTGCTTCCTGCATATCTTTACTGCCGGAAATTGAAGAACGACCGCCTGAAATTTTATCGTTAATTACAGGAGCTGTAAAAACGGCTCCATCAAGCATAATAGCGCATCTCTTCTTTATATTGGCGCCGGTGATACGAGCCCATTCTGCCGAACCTTCCGAATTCATTTCCATGGAAACCGAAGGAGCAGAAGTATTAGGATCAATTGTTGCCTGCGCGTTTGTAACAACGCTTCCTGTCAATTCGGGGTTTTTATTTACACAATAGAGAACATAAATTTCCTGTCCGTCTTTTGCATTGTTAACTGGTTTTGCGGAATAAACAAACTCTATATTGTTAGGAATAACTTTTTTAACGTCTGCTCTGTTAAGTATGCGTAGTAATTTGTCTTTGTTACTTGCTTTAACATAAGCGTCAGCAGATCTGCCCTGAGGATCAATCATAGCCAGAGTAAAGAACGGGTGATCCTTTTCGAACTGCTGTTGAGTTTGAGCTTTATTTTTCTTAGCGGTATCTTTTTTATCAGCCTTCGATGAGTCGGCTGTAGAATCTGTCTTTGTTGAATCTCCGCTTTCGGTAGAATCTATATTCTTTTTACCTGCAAGAACGTTATCTATTTTTTGCATAATGGCAAAAGTAAACTCAGGGTCTTTAACAAGCCTGAACTCCAGTAAAGCCGTGCCTTGCAGCAACTGTCTGGCTTCCTGCTCTCTTGCAACACCCGGAAGTTCAACTATAATTCTCTTGCTGCCTTCCTGCTGAATTGAAGGTTCGGAAACACCGTACTGGTCAACTCTGTTACGGATAATCTGCATACCTCTTGTAACAGCGTCATCAGCCTGTTTTTTAAGATCAGATATTATTTTGCCGTCATCATCTCTGATAGTGCCAAAATATCTGCTAAGCCTGATTCCGCGTTCCTTAAGTTTTCTGGTAACTATATCAACTAAGGAAGCGTCAGTAGTATTCGATTCCTGTTCGGCAGACTTAAGAATGGATTGAAAAACATCATCAGGATTTTTTGCAATCTTTTCCATAAGTTTTGCTGTATTAACTTCCAGAACAACACGCATACCGCCCTGTAAGTCCAAGCCCAACTTGACTCTCTTTAACCTTGCTTCTTTAATAGCAGGATCTTCACTCTTTATACTGTCTTCAACCTGAGTGAGAATTTTATCCAGTTGATCCCTATCAATTGACGGATTTGCTTTAAGAATGGCTGTCTTTCTTGCTTCAACAACCTGGGCTATCTTCTTAGAGTATTGATAGTCTTTATAGGTAGGGTATAACAAATATATGCTTACAGCAACTGCTGCCAGAATAATAAACAATCGGAATCTAAATTCTTTCATATCTGATTTTTGTCATTTAATTTATGAATTATTAAATTAAGAACACTAATTTATCCTTATTAGCAAAAAAAGTCAATAAAAATAAGGAGTTATCTTGTTTCTTTATTTGAGGGAAAAGTTGAGGTTTTTTAGATAAATTAGCCGCGATTTAAAATAAATAATATGAATTATAAAAATTTTATTATTTATCTCCTTGCAGGAATTCAATAATTCGATAGATTTCTGCTTTAGCTGTTTCGGGATTTTCAAAATCAAAAGCGCCAAGTTTTTTAGCTCGTTCCAAAGCAATTTCCTGTCTACTCAATAATTTGGAATACAGCTGATCATAATACTTTTCGCTTTTTTGATAATCCTTGAGTTCTTTTCTTTTTAATTCCGAACAAACCAATTCGCACTTGCTGTAATAACGGGATGTGTCAACAAAATGTAACAAATACCAGAACTCAAGGCATGGTGTATTCAAGAGAATTTTTAGATTTTCAATTCTTTCCTTTTGGATTTCCTCTATGATACTCTTCAACTGAATCAGATTAGAACTGTTTTTATCTGCGCTTTCCCTGTATTCTTTTATTATTGTATCAGCATCCAGCAACCAAAACACAGTAGTGTGTTTATCCGCTGCCTTTTCTTTGGCTATTAAATACTGTTCGTAAATACTTTTCTTTGACACTAATTCCGGTTTAATATCAAATTCTACCTTTTTCTCATTTGCCTTTTTCTCTTTCATTTTATAAAAGTATCGTCTTTCGGTATATCCTTCCAATATTAAAACGCAGCTTTTTTTAGATTCTCTTTTTTTATTGAAATCACGCCCCATCGCTCCCCCCCAGTTCATAATCGCCCAGATTCGGCCTCGCGCCTAACCTGCCCGCTTTATAGGCATTATATAAGGAACTTGTTGGCCTCAAAACCGATGTATCAAAATCGGCAAGTGAAAAAAGTTCAATGCTGCCATCATTCTTTTTTTCAGTAAACCAGATGGCATCATCTCGCAAAATATCACGCTCAAGAAATAACTCTCTCCAATGAGTTGTTAGTATTAACTGTCCTTTTTTACTGTTAGCCAAAAATGTCAGTAAAAAATGTTTTATTAAATCAGGATGCAAAGAAGATTCAATCTCATCAATGCTCAATACAGATATATTTTTACATATAAGGTCTAAAATGCTGCTAAGTCCATAGTACTTTTTTGTACCACTCGATTCTTCTTCACCAGGTAATTGGTAATTCTCTGTATTATTGATTTTGTGGTTAAACAAGACTTCCTGCGAAATTATTTTTTTTTCTTTTTTTATTTTTGCAAGCGTTTCGGGTTTTATTTTGGCTTCTTTTTCAAGCAGGTTTATTATATATTCGGGAACTTCCTCTTCTTTTTCATTAAAGATAATATCGGAAATTCCCATATCTGCAGTATTTAAATACTTCAGAATACTATCCTTTTTTATTGAGCCATCAGAAATCTTTTTAGTGGTAAAACCCAACAAAGGCGTATCCGGATAAATAACTGGATATAGAATTAAACGAAACCAGTCGGCAACTTCTTTTAAAACCGGCATTTCAATATTTGTTTTCAGAAAACCGCCAATTACCGTATTATTCCATAATGTATTAGATTCTATTGCTTCCTGATAGATTTTCTTAAATTTGTTTTTTTTATCTTTTGTGATTTTACCCCCAAAAGAAATTGTAGTCAATTCTTTTTCCATATCTGTTGTGCGATCAAACACATTTGCTTTTTTGGGATCAAAATTGAAAAGTTCCTCTCTAACAACCGCTCTCTTATTTATTTCAACTTTATATAAATACCTTTTGTTATTGTGGATGAAATTTAACGTAAATGTTGTGTTTTTCTCCGGAGTATCTTTATCAAATAAGAATGGCAAATAATTAAATGTATCCGTTTTTTTTGAAAGTGGTTCAGTTACCAAATCCCTAAGGAAATCCAAAGCTTTCAGGATAGTCGTTTTTCCCGAAGCATTAGGGCCATAAATAAAGCCGAGTTTTAATAATCTTATACCGCATGTGTTTTCGTTAATTATATAATACTCTTCCAGGTTATCTGTTTTGTCTGCTTCAAAAGACAAAGTTACTTCATCTTTAATCGGTCCGAAATTCGAAACCGCAAAATCTATTATCATTTTGTACCAATATTTGTAAATTATCTGCAAATATAGCACACAAACGGAATTTTGCAAGTATTTTTGTTAATTTTTCATGTTTTTTGTTTAATAATAAAATTTCATTTAAATTAAATTTCTTACGATAAAAACAGCTTCCATTTTTTTACTACTAAAATTTTACTGCTATAAATTTTCCGTTTTAATATATGTTTATTTTGTTTATTTTATTCCTGGTTACTTAACTGCATTAATTACATCATAGTTAATTAGATGCGGAATAAAAACATTTTGCACATAAAAGAAACGGAATTAAATTTATTGCGAGAAATATCCGATAATGTAAAGTGTGTTATTTATTTAAACAACCATGTAATTTTAAGAGGCAATTATGAACGTAGCAGGAAAAATTAAAAGAATAGGCATATTAACTGGCGGAGGGGATTGTCCCGGGCTTAACGCCGTAATTCGCGGCGTAACTAAACCGGCGCAAGATTACGGTATGACTGTGGTTGGTATCCAGGATGGATTTGAAGGCTTTGTTGAAGGCAGAGCTAAAGAGATATATAATAAAGATGTTTCAGGTATATTAAGCGCCGGAGGTACAATACTTGGTTCCTCCAACAAAGGAGACCCTTTCCACTGGCCGGTTGAAAAAGACGGCAAAATTGAAATAATGGATAAATCAGCCGAAGCGGTTAAAAACTACCAGGCCTGGAACCTTGACGCGTTAATTGCCATTGGCGGAGACGGCACAATGCACATTTGCAACAAGCTTTCTAAAATGGGCATTAATGTGGTTGGCGTTCCTAAAACTATTGATAACGATCTTGAAGCAACGGATTTGACCTTTGGTCACGATTCCGCTGTTTTTGTTGTTTCGGAAGCGTTAGACCGTTTGCACACCACCGCTTCTTCTCACCATAGGGTTATCGTTGTAGAAGCCATGGGAAGATATGCTGGCTGGATTGCCTTAAACGGCGGACTTGCAGGCGGAGCCGATGTTATCCTGATTCCTGAATTTCCTTTCTCATGGGATAAAGTTTACGAAAAAATTACCCAGCGTACAATGATGGGTAAAAAGTTTTCGATAGTTTGCGTTGCCGAAGGAGCAAAACCAAAAGACGGCGGGCTTGTTATCAAAGGAAAGGACATTAAAAGAACCGATCCTATACAGCTTGGCGGAATAGCGGAGCTTGTTTCCAAGAAAATAGAACAAAATACAGGCCGTGAGACGCGTTATACTGTTTTGGGACACTTGCAAAGAGGCGGCAGTCCAACTCCTTACGATAGAATTCTTTCGAGCAAATTCGGCTACTACGCAATACGCCTTGTCGCGGAGCGAAAATTCAGCCGCATGGTGGCTCTTAAAGGCAACGAAATAAAGAATGTAAAAATTGAAGACGCTATCGCAAATCAGAAGCTGGTACAGCAGGATACGCAGGCAGTACAATGCGCAAAAGCTCTCGGCGTTGCTTTTGGCGATGAAGAATAAAAAAATATTCAGCGGCACTTGCTTTTTGAGAAAGCAGAGCGTATATTTGAAGTCTAATTTTTAACAGATTAGACTTTGAAATACGGGGTTGTAGTTCAGTTGGTTAGAACGCCTGCCTGTCACGCAGGAGGTCGCGAGTTCGAGTCTCGTCGGCCCCGCACTCAAAAAGCCGCATTCTTCAAATGCGGCTTTTTTTGTTTAAATCAACACAGTTTAAAAATCCTAAAAATAGCTGTCATCCTCAAAACATCAGGCTTAGGTTTTTAGCTTTTTTACACATTTAATTAAAGGAGTTCATATGAACATTTTCATTGGAAACTTAGCCAAAGAGGTAACAGAGGACGATCTTACTCAGGAATTCTCTGCGTTTGGTAAAGTAAGCAGCGCAAAAGTAATTCGCGATATGTTTAGCGGAGAATCTAAGGGTTTTGGCTTTGTTGAAATGCCTTCCACCACAGAAGCTCAGGAAGCCATGAATCAGCTAAACACTAAAGACGTTAAAGGTAAAAAAATTACCGTTAATGAAGCTCGCCCTAAAACTAATGGCGGCGGAAGACGTCCTTCAGGCGGCGGCCATAGCGGTGGTAATTTCCGTGGCGGCAATGGCGGCGGCGGAAGACGCTGGTAATATTTATTTTTTCAAAAACCGCCTTTGAATAAAAGGCGGTTTTTTTTATTCCTATTATTTTTTCTCACTCTCGTTTCAATGCAAATCAAAAATCGCCAAAGAAATTATCAGGAGTTCTCTTATCTGCGCTTTCCTATTTGGTAAAGTACGTCAAAGTTTTTAGTTAATACTTGTCAGAACGAAACAACAAGCTATACTTTTCAGCAAAAGCGCCTATATCCATTTAGGCGCAAAAAACTATAAAGCTAAAGTATTAAATAACAGACCACATTCTATCATTCCCAAAATCATCATGCAATACCCCTTCAATTCAGCCGACAGGCAATTATTTCCGACATAAATACGCGCGTTGTTTAAACTTATTCGCAATTATTTCCTTAATATTTTAGCATATTGCGTATAAAAAATTAATAATTTTAGTATTTTTCGCCTTTTTTGCTTATTTATTTATTGAATTTGTTTGCGGTATGCCTTATTTTTGAAATGTTTATTTTAAAAATCTTGGTTAAAAACATTATGGGTAAAGAAACAGAACAAACCACATTAAAACGTTCATTAAACAGTTTTCACTTATGGGGAATAGCAGTAGGCCTTGTAATTTCCGGAGAGTATTTCGGATGGAGTTACGGCTGGGCAACAGCCGGCACGCTGGGCTTTTTAATAACTACGGCTTTTGTAGCTGTTATGTATGTAACATTTATTTTCAGTTTTACAGAGCTTTCAACATCAATACCCCAGGCAGGCGGGCCTTTTGCCTACGCGCAGAGAGCTTTTGGCTCAACAGGCGCATTTTTAGGCGGCTTTGCCACACTGGTTGAATTTATTTTTGCGCCTCCGGCGATAGCAATGTCCATCGGCGCTTATTTAAGCGTACAGTTTCAGGGCGTTAACCCACAGATTGTTGCCGTATTTGTTTATATAATTTTTATGGCTCTGAATCTTTTTGGAGTTACTCTTGCCGCTACTTTTGAATTGGTAGTTACAATACTTGCAATAATTGAATTATTGGTTTTTATGGGAGTTGTAGCTCCCGGATTCCAGCTTGCCAACTTCATCCACAACGGTTGGGCCGGCAGTAATACTTTTACAATGGGCACATTTTCAGGCATTTTTGCGGCCCTCCCCTTTGCAATATGGTTTTTCCTTGCCATTGAAGGCGCCTCCATGGCCGCCGAAGAGGCAAAAGACCCTAAGAAAACGATTCCGAAAGCTTTCATTCTCGGCATACTTACACTTCTTGTTCTTGCAATGGGAGTAATGCTGTTTGCCGGCGGAGTTGGAGATTGGAGCAAGCTTGCAAACATAAACGATCCTTTGCCGCAGGCCATGAAAATAATTGTAGGCGGCTCAAGCGGCTGGCTGCACATGCTTGTCTGGCTTGGGTTATTCGGACTTATTGCTTCTTTCCACGGAATAATAATGGGTTACTCACGGCAAATTTTTGCCGTAGCCCGGGCGGGATTTTTACCCGAGTCACTCGCTTCCGTAAACAAGCGTTTCAGAACGCCGCATTATGCAATTTTAGCCGGCGGCGTTATTGGCATCCTGGCTATTTTTTCGGATAATATTATTGTATTCGGAAACAGGCCTCTTACAGCAAACATAGTTACATTATCCGTATTTGGCTCTATTACAATGTACATAGTTTCAATGTTCTCATTATTCAAATTACGTAAAAGCGAGCCTGAACTTAACCGCCCTTTCAAAGCGCCGTTTTATCCGGCCTTTCCGGTAATATCCTTAATTTGCGCAGTTATATGCCTGGGAGCAATGATCTACTATAACTTTTCCATCTTTATTGTTTTTATTGGCATGATGCTTTTGGCATACGGATATTATTACTTTTTTAGAAGAAGCAACGTAGAAGAATCAGAACCGGAAGGCATACCGGCGGAACAATAAGAAAAAAGTCATGTATAAAATAATTTTAGAAAATACTACTTACACATTCAAAAATTTAAAAGAACTTATGGCAAAAGCGTCTCCCGCTCGTTCGGGAGATGTACTTGCCGGCATAGCCGCTGCCAGCATGGAAGAACGCGTTGCCGCGCAAATGGTTCTTTCTGAGCTACCATTAAAAACATTTCTGGAAGAACAGCTCATTCCTTACGAAACGGATGAAGTTACAAGGTTAATTGTTGATACGCACGATAAAGAAGCGTTTTCCTGTATTAGTCACCTTACTGTTGGAGATTTCCGTAATTGGCTTTTAAATGAAAAAACAAACAGCGATACTCTTAAAACAGTAGCCAAAGGAATTACTCCTGAAATGGCCGCGGCTGTAAGTAAAATCATGCGTAATCAGGATTTGATTCTCGCGGCAAAAAAATGCAGGATAATAACAAAATTCAGAGATACAATAGGTTTGCCCGGAACCTTAAGCACAAGGCTGCAGCCCAACAGCCCCACCGATAATCTTAAAGGTATTGCCGCAAGTATTATTGACGGCCTCATGTATGGCTCCGGTGACGCTGTTATTGGCATCAATCCGGCAGGAGACAGCATTCCGGTATTAAAACAATTGAACTATATGCTGGATGAGATAATAAACCATTACGAAATTCCAACCCAGTCCTGCATTCTTACGCATGTTAGCACAACCATTGAGCTTATAAACCAGGGCGTTCCTGTCGATCTCGTATTTCAATCAATTGCCGGTACGGAAGCGGCCAATGCCGGTTTTGGCGTAAACCTCAATATGCTTGCCGAAGCTTATGACGCCGCTTTAAGTTTAAAACGAGGGACTATTGGCAACAACGTAATGTATTTTGAAACCGGCCAGGGCAGCGCATTATCTTCCAACGCGCATCATGGCGTAGATCAACAAACCTGCGAAGCGAGGGCTTATGCCGTTGCAAGGCATTTTAATCCTTTGCTTGTTAATACGGTAGTTGGTTTTATTGGGCCGGAATACTTGTATGACGGAAAACAAATAACACGAGCGGGGCTTGAAGATCATTTCTGCGGCAAATTAATGGGCCTTCCTCTTGGCTGCGATGTTTGCTATACAAACCATGCCGAAGCGGATCAGGATGATATGGACAACCTGCTTACGCTGCTTGTTGCAGGAGGCTTAACTTATATTATGGGCGTGCCTGGCGCGGATGATATTATGCTGAATTATCAAAGTACATCTTTCCACGATGCTCTTTACGCGCGTGAAGTTTTCGGACTTTCGCACGCTCCGGAATTTGCCGGATGGCTGAATAAAATGGATATTACAAATCAGTTAGGAAAACTACAAATAACAAAAGCCCAAAACCCTTTACTTGAAATAAGTAATTTTTAATTTTAAAATGAATAATAACATACTATTAAATACTGGTAATATAGAAAAAGACTCCTGGGAGAATTTAAAAGATTTTACGGACGCCCGCATCGCACTCGGCAGAACGGGTTGCAGTCTGCCGACAAACGAATTGCTTAGCTTCAGTCTTGCCCACGCAAGAGCAAAAGACGCGGTGCACATGCCATTCGATAAAGAATCAATTACGCAACAACTTAATAATATGAATCTGCCTTTTGTTTGTGTAACAAGTAACGCGGTTGACCGTTCGCAGTATCTTACCCGCCCGGACTTGGGCAGAAAGCTTTCCGATAAAAGCTCGCGTGAGCTTTCCATGACGCAATTAAAAGGCTGTGATGTTTGTATTGTAATTGGAGACGGGCTGTCTTCAAAAGCGGTACACAAGCAGGCCGTTCCGTTGATAGAAAACTTACTCCCCTATTTAACACAATTGAATTTATCGCTTTCGCCTGTTGTAATTGCGAAACAGGCACGGGTTGCCCTTGGTGATGAAATTGGATTATTGCTGAATGCAAAACTTGTTGTAATGCTTATTGGAGAGCGTCCGGGGCTTTCATCTCCCGATAGTCTTGGCATCTACCTCACATGGATGCCATATACAGGCTGCCTCGATTCCGAACGCAATTGCATTTCAAACGTCCGCCCGGAAGGATTGGATTACAAACGCTCCGCGTTCAAGCTTGCCTGGCTTATTGAACAGGTCTTTAATATTAAGCTTTCGGGCATTAAGCTTAAAGACAGAAGCGACGACCCCGCCACGTATAAGATTGTGAAACCTAATAGTGTTTTAGAAATCATGGAAAAGTAATTGGACGATTCTTATTTAAGCGGGCGTTTCCTAACTCCATTAAACATCCTGACGACATTTTCAATTTTGTCTTTTTTGTTAAAACACATGTTACACTGTACCGTGACAGTTTTGTTTGTATCACAAAACCGCTTTAGATAATAAACCTCTTAGAGGGTAAATTAATTTCCCCTCACAAGACTCGTGTAAGGTTTTGTTTTTCAATTCCGTATTTGCATCCTTAACTCATTTCAAAATACAACCCGCGTTTTTACGGCTTCCAGTACCTGCCGGGATTGGTTTTTGAAAACTGAACAACGGAAGTGTTAAGAACATTCAACCAGGTTTTATATTGTGTCTGATTTCTGCCGGCGGTTCCGTAATCGCGCAGGAGGATTGTCCTTTCACCAACCGGAATACTAACAAGCAATTGAGCGTCATTGGCGGAAGTATCTTTTATAACTTTCGCAAGTCTATCCATATTCAAAGCGTCAAGCGAGACGTCTTTATCATTATTATCTGCCAGACCTTCTTCAAGCGCAAGCAATAGCGGACCGCGGTATACGGAAGTCTTACCGGCGCATTGCTTTTCTCCTTTCCAAAAACGGAAAGACATATCCATTTCAAGTATAATGGCATCTCCTTTTTGCCATTTGCGGTTTAGCGCAAGGTAACCGCCTGCTTTAACTGAATTAATTTTTTTACCGTTTATTTTTACGTTTGTTTTATATGACCAATAAGGTACGCGGAGTTTTAAAGAGAATTTTTTTTCAACATCGGGATTAACTATTATTTTTATCAAGCCTTCGCGGGGATATTCGGTTTCCTCTGTTAAAGTAACATTTGCTCCTTTTATTTTTGTTTTAAAAACCGAAGGGCCGTACCAGTTAAGAACAAGACCGTCTTTATCCGACATCAGCGCCCATTTGCCAATAGTCCCAAAACCGCTCGGAGCGTTCGCGCTGCAACAGTTAATCTCCTCACTCCCCGGCCTTATCTGGAATTTAATTTCAGCCTTTGAACCCGATACTCTTTTCCCGTCCATTGGGGTATGATACGTACACCACAATCCGTCAGGCGACTGATAGCCAATTATCTGATTAAGAGTAGACATTTCAAGTTCATCAGCTGCAATTGAATTACCAGTCATCTCGAGCATTTCCACTGACAAAGCCGCCCAGGCAACAGTACAACATGTTTCTATATAACCCGGATCATAAGGATTACCCATCGCCCCCTCGCCTGACGAAAATCCTCCGTTATTATGCCTGTCCGTTTTAACAATGCTCCACCAGAAATTTTGCAAAACTGTTTTATAATCTTTATTTCCAGTAATGTAATAAAGCTCGCCAATACCTAAAAGAGAAAACAGGCTCTCCCAGCGAGGGCGCGGAGTTTGATAAAACTCTTTACCGGCTAAAGTTTGCCGCACATAATCGCCTGCCTGCAGAGTATCGCGGTCATAAAGTTGAAATTCCTTTACAATTTCCTCAGCAAGCTCACGGTATTTATTCCGGCCCGTTTTTTCGTAAAGAAGCGTCATTGCGTAAATAAGGCCCTGGTTCATTTCAGTACTGTTTTTGGAAGTTGTGCTTATAATTTTAGTCTTAAGAAACTTATTGCACATCATATCGCCAATTTTACAGGCGCAGTCAAACGCGCGCTTGTCTCCGGTAACTTCATACCAGCTAAGCAGCCCTATTATTATATGCCCGTGATTCCATTCTTCCCATGTTATATCTTTCGATACCGAATCCCATCCCGTCAACCTGCTTTTCCTTATATACGGCCCCAGGTAACCGTCAGTATCCTGATAAGAAATCAATCGGTCTGTAAAACTCTGCAAATATGTTTTTAAATGCTCATCATTTGTCAGGTTTAATATCATTGAAGCCCCTGTAAGATACTTGCCCGCAAACTCTCCAGACCACGGCAGATACTTTTTATAAGGTTCAGTATCCCTAACAGCAAACATATTAAGCAAAGCGGGGTTATTATCCGGAGCTTTTAACAGCCAGTTGTCTTTTACCGAATTAATATAATCACCTATTACGCCTTTTATTTCATAAGTCGTATTCCCGGCTTTCTTTAATACCGGTTCGGGCGTTCTATTAATGGCAGAGCCGCTTGTTCTATAAGAAAATGCTTTGGTATTTTTTTGTCCGTGGAGAGCGTCAACAAACAGAAATAATACAATAATACAGCAAATTGAGATAATGATTTTAGATTTCATATTATGATATTTTGTAAGAAATTAATTGGGTTACTAAAAGATATATATAAATGCCTTTATAAACAAACAGTCAAAAACCGACAGCCTGAACTCTTCTTATTCAAAAATAAAACAACCGGAAGGAGTTTACAAAACAGAGAAACAAACACCTGATTCCCAACACCGGGATTCTTCATCAAGCTCATTTATTCAACAACCATGTAGTTGGCAATAAAAATTTCAATTGAGTAATTTGTCATAATTATAAAACGGCTTTACTACTTTCTTGGCCCGCGTATAAACTCTCTATAAGGAAACGCGCTTTGCACGGGAATAAAAGTTTTTTGGGTCAATGGCATCCACAAGGTTTATAATTTCACTTCGCATTTTTCCTGTAACAATAACCACAATTGAGGGGACTGAGAAGAACAAAAGAGAAATACTACGCTTCCTGATAGAACCCGCCATCGTCATCAGGCAATATAAGTTTAGGTTCAATATAAACCTGCTCCAGAGGGATAGAAGGATTTTTAATTTTTTGGATGAGTATCTCCGCGGCTTTGATCCCGACCTCTTTATTGAACTGTTCCACTGTTGGAAACATTGCATGTTGACGGCTATTATTATAACCAAATACGTGTACATTTGCCGGCAGCTCCGTATTGGCGTCTTTAAGCATTTTTAACATGTCGGTAACCATCGCATCATGGTTAAAGCTTATGCCAAGGTTTTTACTGCTTGAGCTGAGCTCATTCAGACGCGGTAACAATTCATCAATAGGTACTATTTCATCTTTATCATTGCCATAGAGCATACGCATTGCGTTAATATAGCCAATTCGTTTTTCATCGGAAGACGAAGCCGCAATTGAGCTATCGTTAGAAGGGACGAAGATTATTTTATCGCATTCCTTTTTGTATTTAAGATAAGTGCAAACCTTTAGCATGGCGCCGCGGTTATTAACAACAACATAATCGGTCTCAAAATCCGGAACAAAACGGTCAATTAAAACAAAGGGAATATTTTTATTTTTAAGAGCAACAAGGTGAGAAAAATCTTTTTTATAATTATCTTCAAGATATAGAATCAATCCATCCGTATTTTTTGAAATAAGGCGTTCAATAACATCGCGTTCTTCTTCGTGGTTCATGTTTGATATTGCAACAAGCAGACTTATATTTTCTTTTTCGAGCGCTTCTTTTACTCCTGCAACAATATCAATAAATATTCTATGAGGGTTAACATCCAAAGGAATAATAAGCGCAAATTGTTTATCGCTAAGTAAGTTCGGAATTCTGTCTACATACAAACCTTTTCCCTGGTGCTTGCTAATAATGCCTTCTTTTTCCATTTCTATCAATGTTCTGTTAACAGTAGAATAGCTGTAACCCGAATTCGTAATTATTTCCCTCACGGTTGGCAGATGATCATTACGTTTTAATTTGTTTTCTTTTATATAAGTAATAAGCTCTTTACGCAAGGCTTCATATTTTTTGTTTTCCATCCCAGTCCCGAATATTTAGCTTTTTTAAAATGATAAAAATATTTGCAAAAAAACAGACAACTAAATTAACTAATCTGATCCACATTCAAAATAAAAAAAACGCATAATGCATTATAATTAAACTATTTATATTCACTTTACATATTTTATAAAGAAACAATCTTTTATTGTTTAACCTACCTGTATAGTTTACGCATAGCATACATCGGCAAGTATAATTTCGGGCGGATTTTGTAAATCCGCCCAATATTATCAATTAGGAATATTCGCTTCTATTCCCCAGCTTGTATTTGGTTTCGGACCCATCTTGTAGACCAGTCTTCCGCCTTTTGCTATTTCTTCATGAGGTATGTACGGTTTGTTCCATGTTTTACCGTTTAGTGTAACTGATTGTATGTATATATTTTCGCTTGTAAGACCTTCGGCAACAGTAACGAATTTTTTACCGTTGGAAAGATTTATTTCCGCTTTCTTTAATGAAGGGCTGCCTATTACATACAAATTGCTTCCGGGGCATACGGGATAAAAACCAAGCGCGCTGAATATATACCAGGCGGACATTTGGCCGCAATCATCATTACCGCATAATGAATTGGGTTTATTGCCATATTGCGTTTTCATTATTTGGTGAATTAATTTTTGTGTTTTCCATGGCTGCCCCGCAATAGTATATAAATACGCTATGTGATGGCTCGGCTCGTTTCCATGGAAGTATTCTCCTATTCGGCCCTGAAAGTCCTGATCCTCAATTGAACCGGGAACAACATCAAAAATAAAAAGTGAATCGAGCTTCTGAATAAATTTTTCCTTTCCTCCATGCAAAGCTATCAAACCCGGTATATCATGAGGAACATACCAGGAATATTGCCAGTTGTTTCCTTCTGTAATTCCGCTTCTGTTTGGATACTCGTGTGGGTTAAACGGAGAAAGCCATTCCCCTTTTGAATCCTTTGCGCGCATCAGATTATTGGACTTGTCAAACAGGTTTTTGTAATTTCCGGCCCGTTTCATAAAGTAATTATAGTCATCTTTTTTGCCTAAAGATTTGGCCATTACGGCAACACAATAATCATCATAAGCGTATTCGAGAGTTTTTGAAATCGACTCGTTTTCCTTATCGTACGGAACCCAGCCGAGTTTGGCGTATGTCATAACATTATCATAATCGGGGTTCATGGCTGTAGTTTTAATTGCTTCATAGGCTCTTTCGTAATTAAAACCCTTGAGATGTTTCATGCAGGCATCTACAATTACCGGCACCGCGTGATAACCTATCATACACCATGTTTCGTTTCCCTGGAGAGACCATACGGGCAGCAAATGGTCAACACTCTGGTCATAATGCGCCAGCATGGAGTTTATCATATCGGCATCCCGGCCTGCCTGTATTAAGGTAAAAAGAGGGTGTGTGGCTCTGTAAGTATCCCACAAAGAAAATATTGCGTAATTTGAGTTTTTCTTGTCTTTATGAGTATTCTGGTCAAGGCCTCTGTATTCGCCGTTAACATCCTGATACAATGACGGATTAAGAAAAGCATGATACATTGATGTGTAAAAAATTTCTTTCTCTTCTTCACTACCTTCAATTTTTATTTTGCTTACTTCTTTTTCCCACTTCTCTTTTGTTTTATTATGAAGGGCTTCAAAATCCCAGTCCTTAATTTCATCATCAAGGTTTTGAAGCGCATTGGCAGCGCTTACGGCAGATACAGCTACTTTTACAAGAATGACTTCGTTTGCCTTTGTATTATATTGAGCATAAAACTGAAGGTTCTTGCCGGCAGCTTCAGATCTGCTTCTAAAACGGAAAGTATTGTAATATACTTTTTTCCCATCGCTTATAATTGCATAATCGTCAAAGGGCCGGGAATACCTTGCCGCAAAGAACAAGTGTCTTTCTTTTGCCCAACCGCTGACAAGGTGATAACCTGTAATTGTTTTATTATCCAGAACCCTGACGTTAGACCAAATCACATCCCATTTTAATACATGCTTCAGATCGGTTAAAATAAAAGCGCTGTCAGTCTTTGGAAAAGTAAACCGCAAAAAGCCCGCTCTGTCTCCGGCAGTAAGTTCTACCTTCACTCCAGAATTACTGAGCTTCACGCTGTAATATCCGGCCGAAGCCGTTTCATTCGTATGAAGAAAGGGAGAGCGATACCCGGAATCAGGGTGAGCCTTAGGCCCAGGAATATATTTTGGAGTACCTACAATGGGAGTAAATAAAAAATCGCCAAGATCGGGGACGCCAGTACCATTAAAATGTGTAAGACTGAAACCCATTATGGAGCCGTCCGCATACTTATAGCCGGAAGCGGCTTCCGAAAGCTTATTTTCGGTATCAGGACTTAATTGCAACATGCCAAACGGCGCCGTGGCCCCGGGGAATGTATTCCCTTCCCCTTGTGTGCCCACCATGGGAAGGATATAATCTACAGGGCGCTTTTTATTAATCTGTTCTTTACCGGTCTCTTTGGCATGTACGCTCATACAGCCCGAAAGTACTACGATGAACAGGCATAATTTTACAAGTTTTTTCATCTTATGTTTCCAATAATTATTATGAGAGAAAAATAAATTTTGAATATATTGTTTTGTATAACACCTAAACACTTTTTCTAACAGCATTTAAAAAAGCTCCGCCTTAATTGACGGAGCTTTTCATTTCATTCTTTTCCGATAAATTTACTAAAGATGAAACAGCAGCCTTTCAGGAGAAAAAGCCGCCGTTTATCCTTATTTCATCAGGAGTAATTTTTTTGTTATCTGACGAGCGCCGCTTTCAACACGCGCAATATAAACGCCGCTTGCAAGTTTATTTGCGTTAAATGTTACCTGATAATACTTACCGGCTTCCGCCTGGCCGTTGAACAATGTTGCAACTTCTGCTCCGAGTATATTGTATATTTTCAGCACAGCATGTCCCGTCTTTTCAACCGTAAACTTTAGATTTGTTGAAGGGTTGAACGGATTCGGATAGTTCTGCGAAAGTGAAAATACTTTTGGAGCAATATTGTTGTTCGCTTTAACATCTGTAACAACGTCCGCCTTTTCAGCATACAATTTAAGGTCTGCAAACTGAAGATAATATGAACCGGAAGTATTAATTGCGTTTATATACAAACGGTAACTTGAATACTTATCCGTATTGGGGAACGAATATTGTTTTTCCTGTTTACGTGCAAGAAACTTCTGCGGGGTGTAGCTTAAATCATGCAGCGTATGCCATGTATTACCGCCATCGTTTGAGCCTTCAAGCATCCATTCATAAGGATCGCGAGCCGCGCCTGCAACATCGGCCGCCGAAACAATGCTATATGTGGTTACCGCAGCTGAATAGTTCTTAAAATTAATTTGTACCCACATCGGCGGATCGCTTGATTCAGCAGTATTATATTTTGTATCAGGGTTTCCGTCAATAATGTTTTCAACTCCTTCACCGCCGTTTCCGTCAAGTAATGCAACAGCGGTTGTACCAGCCAGAGTATCGCACAAAACCATTCCGCTAAGGTCTTTATAAGTCGTAGCAGATATAGGCGTAAGGAATAGCGAGTTGTTGTAAAGCGCGCTTAATGCGCGTACCTGATAATAATAGGTTGTGTTTACAGCAAGTCCCGTATCAATATAGCTTGTTGTATTTTCAGGAAGATTAAATACCGTAACGCCAGATGTGAAACTGGAATTGCTGCATCTGTCAAGTTCGTACCCGTCTTCACCAAGTGAGTTATCCGTCCATGAAACGACTGTACTTGTCATCGAAAAACCATCACCGTAACCTTCTGTCGGCGCCGAAATACTCGGATTGCCGGTTGTTATTTCAACAACGTTGGAAGATGCTTTATCGTCCGCGTTAATAGCGCTTACGCGTAAGTAATACTTGGTAGAAGCCTTCAAACCCGAAAGAATATAAACCGTTGTGTTTTTATCGAGCGTTACTGTTGTTGTCCATGTATTCCCATCCGAAGAATGCTCAACTATATAGTTGGTTTCTTCCGTAGTATTGTCTGCCCATGTCAGTTTTACTTTATCAACTGCAGTTGTTAAAACTTCAGCGGTAAGGTTTGTAGGTTTCATCATTCCGCCTTCGCCGTTTGAGTAACCCCATATCTCCATATCCGCCATCTGTATGCTCGGTATTGTGCAGGATGAAACATTTAACCTGTAATAGCTGTAACGAGTTGAATTACTAAATGTATATGTCTTCTTCTGAAAACGGTTAGTAAAAGTTTCGCTTACTCTCTGGTCGAGAGTTGTCCAGCCTTTTGTGGTATCGTTAGTACCTTCAAATGTCCAGTTTTGAGGATCGCCGAAGTGAGTATCGTTTGCGGAAGTGATTGTATATTTATCTACCGCAGCAGGATAAGATGCATACCACCTGATCCAGATAGGAGGAGCATTGCCATCCGAAAATTTTGTATTTATGTTGTTATCGAGCAAAGAGTATCTCCCTTCGCCATCGTTTTTATCGTATGTTTCATCAAGGATACCCGGATATTCGGTAATGTTCGCATAAGTCTGGCCTCCGTCTCTTACTGTTTTTTTAGAAATAACTTCTGTATAAGCCGATTTTCCAAAATCGTTATTCAAAGCGGCCATGCGGAAATAGTAACGAACATTTTGTGCAAGATCTGTTACGGTATAACTTGTTGTATTTGCGGGGACATTGATTATTCTGTACCAGTTGGACTGATCTTTTGACTGTTCAATAACAAAACCATCTTCATTTGAAGACGCGTCCGTCCAGCTTAATGTAAGCGAATTATTGGTGGAAGCGGAAAAATTTACTCCGGTAGGCATACTTGGAATAACCCCTGCCTTACCATCCATTTGCCAATCTGTTATTACTATTGAACTGCCGCCATTATTTGCGGTAACATCAAGTTTATAATATTTGTAAAAGGCTGTATTCGTAAGTGTATAATATTTGGTTTCGCCTCTTGCCGAAAAAGCCTGGTCTTTCTGAGCGTCAAGAGCAACCCAGTTCAAACTATCGTTCGAGCCGTAGACTGTCCAGCCTTTAGGATCGCTTGTAGCAGAATTAGCGCCGTTACCACATGTAATTGAATACGCGGTTGCCTGCGTTTTTATTTTGCCCGCATACAATAACCATGTTGTATTGTTGGCAACAACATAACGCGATCCACCGCCGGAGGCCGCGGCGGTATTGCTTGTACTCGGGGTATAAATATAAGAGTCCGTTGCTTTTTCCGGGCCTTCAGCTCCTTTGGCCGTAGCCCATTTATCATAGGTATCGCCGCCAATCATTATGTTGATCAGACCGGTTGAAGAAGCCGCTAAAAGCTCGACATCTGCTAATTGAAGATTTCCGGAGGTCGTACCGGTACCGGACGGATTGCCGTTGCGGTAAATATTTGTCCAACGATAATACTTATAAGCTGTACTGTTCGTAATGTTAAAAGTTCTTTTTTGGAAACGATCGGGAAAAGTTTCCTTAGACCTTGTATCCAAAGTAACCCAACCGTTTGTAGTTCCATCCACAGAGCCCTGGAACAGCCATCCGGCCATATCTCTTTCGGGATAATCGTTTGCCGAAACAATAGAATAAGCGGTTACAACTTCCGGCTGGTTTGCCCTGAATGTTATTGTACCGCCTGCGCCATTGCCCGCATACATTTTTGTTGACGAGTTGTTATCTATAAGGTTGCCTGCTCTTTCCGCAGCATTATCGTTGGGAATAAAAGAAGTGGTAATAAAACCGCCTAATTTGGTTATATCAGTAGTCTGAGCATTGGCGGCAACCGAATATCCAAGCAATAACATACACGAAAAGAATATTGTATTGCGTAGTTGTTTTTTCATTAGAACCTCCATTTTAATTATGTATAGGTTTATTTGTTAAACATTAATGAAAGCATTGCCGGGTAAAAAGTTCTAATATTTCCACAACTACTTCTTGCCCGTTTTATTATCAAACTAGCATCATCTTTTTGTTTATATCAGGCCGTTTTCTGCTTATTGCCGCAATAAAACATTTCATTTACAAGGATTCCCTCTTCATGTGAATATGGATTTCTGAGTTTATTTGCCAATACTTTGATTTCTTTACCAGGCGGATCAAAATACTTTGCCTAACATATTTTGGTTAATAAATAATCCGCATAGAAGGATCATATCTATTTTGTTGCAGTTCAAAGTTCACAGGCCTTTTATTGGATTCATTTCCCACATCCGTTACTGAAGCCCTATAGTAAGAACAGGAGATAATTCATTAATAAGCCCAATAAAGTATTCCATCTGTTTATTAATTTGATATGTATATATTCATATTACAAACAGATCCTTTACTATTTAAACATATTCGATTATAAAGAACATCTGAGACAGATTGATTTTATAGAATATTTTCACAAGGGTAATTGTATATATACAAATTATAATTATTTGTAATATTTTCCTATTATTTTTAAAAATAATTAGTTTTTTTAATGATTACTTAATAATATCTTGAGGGTTAGCTTTTAGGATTTCGCTTGTACCCGTTATCATTCATCAACACAAAGGTTTTATATCCGCAAATAACTTTAGTCGGGTCAATTGTAAATTAACGCCTCTTGCTCTCGGATATATTGAATTGACACATATCTTATTAGTTGACCATAAGTTACAGCAATTTGGCCATACAGCATTTATACCCGGGTTAGCCCGCGAATTATTATGCCCTCAATTGTTTATTGTTTCTGGCTGGTATATGGAATGTAGTTCTTTATTCCCCGCATGGTAATTAATTTTAAAACATTTTTAAATAATAACAGCCTTTTTTTCTTAATCAAGAGAAATAATTTGGAAAAAACGCTGAGAGGTCATATATTTCCATCGTTAATATTGTATATATACATGGGGCAATCTTGAGTAATTGTTCCTAATCATATTCTAAAGCTTCTATGAATCAATTTATACAGGGAAAAGTCAAAAAACTGAATCCCGCGCCAGAAAAATTAAATTGCGCCGTTGTAATAAATCAGAATACGCTGCTTTGCTCCTTGTTTACAAAACGACAGAACATCAAACTCATAAAAAATTATGTATCATAAATTTTTAAGCTTTAAAAAACTGATTTACAAATAAAAATAGGAATCAACGTATGCACAGAATAAAACTGTTTTTCTTCTGCTCTTTCGTTTTCTTAATTTGCTGCCTGCCAAATAACTTGTTCGGACAGGCAAACATTACTCAGATAAAAGGAGGAGTAATTTCAGCACAGTATTCCGACTCGCCAAGCGGCGAAGGGATTAACAATCTTATTGATAATTCCGTAAATACCAAATACCTCACTTTTCACGCTTCCGGCTGGATGATGTTTAAAGCCAATCAGGCTTATGTAATTAAAAAATACGCCCTCTCATCCGCAAACGATTCTCCTGAACGCGATCCAAAATCATGGGTGCTTGAAGCGTCAAATGACGGTTCAAACTGGAAAACTCTGGATACCAAGACAAACGAATCGTTTGCCGCAAGGTTCCAAAGGAACGAATATCCGCTTACTTCAAACTCCACAGCTTACATTTATTACAGAATTACAATTAACAATGTAAGCGGCAGTATTCTTCAGCTTTCTGAATGGGAACTATGGATTGACCCCGTTGCTCACGATGTTGGCATTGGCGGAATATCTGTGCCGGTACCTCATCCTTTAGCAGCCGTAACGCCAAAAATTACTGTCAGAAACGATGGCTCAAATACAGAAAGTTTCCCTGTAACTTGCAGTATATCTCTTTCCGGCGCAGAGATATACAAACAGACTGTTGATGTTAGCTCATTAGCTGTTTCTGATTCTAAAGTTGTTTCTTTCCCGGACTGGACTCCGACTGTTGATAAAATTTATGTTGTTAAGGCATGGACAAGCCTGCCTGGCGACATGATGGTATATAACGATACATTGAGCGTTATTACCAATTCGCAAAAGAAGATGTATATGGTTGGTTATGCTCATCTCGATTTGCAGTGGAACTGGGATTTAGGCACTACTGTTTCGCAGTATATACCAAATACAATGGAACATAATTTCCCGTATTTTGAAAAATACCCGTTCTACAAGTTCACTTTCGAGGGCGCTTATAGATACATGATAATGAAAAAAAGATTTCCGGCAGATTACGCAAAAGTGAAAACTTATGTTGCAAGCGGCCAATGGAATGTTGGCGGAGCAATGGTTGAGGCTTGCGATGTTAATATGCCTTCGGCAGAATCTTTATTCAGACAAATACTTTACGGACAGAACTTTTTTAACGAAGAATTCGGAAAAACATGCGAAGATATTCTTTTGCCCGATTGCTTCGGTTTTCCTTATACGCTGCCAACAATTGCGCATCATAGCGGATTAAAAGGGTTCTCGACTCAAAAATTTGACCTCTGGGGCGGATTCAAAGCAACGCCATTTTCTATTGGCAGATGGCAGGGCGTTGACGGAAGCCAGATTGTTGCCGTCCTAAAACCAGGCGCGTATGACAATGGTCCTGAAATAAGAGCCAATGACGTCAATCAGCTTGGAGCTGCTACCGGTTTATACCTCGGCTACGATTATTATGGAATAGGCGATATGGGCGGAGCGCCTACAGAAGATAAACTGATTTCTTTGCAGAATATGATCAATAACAATACAACCGATATTACACCCGTACCTGCTTCTTCCGATCAGATTTTCAGAGATCTTTCTGATGACTTGGTCAGCAGATTAAATGTTTATGACGGCGAACTTTTAATGACCCGCCATGGAACCGGTTGTTATACCGCCCAGGCGCTGATGAAACTTTATAACCGTCAGAATGAACTGATGGCTACATCGGCTGAAAGAGCCAGTGTTATGGCCGATTTATTTACAGGCGTAACTTACCCAAGAGAAACTATTAAGACTGACTGGATTAACTTTTTGTGCCATCAGTTCCACGATGATATAACAGGAACATCAGTATCTTCAGCTTATAACAATTACTCCTATCCTGATGAAAAAAATTCTCTCGCTTCTTTTACAAAAGTAAGAGATGACGCAAATACCGCAATTGCCGCAAAATTAAATACGGCTGTTGATGACGCGGCTAACTCTGTACCGGTTGTTGTATACAACCCTATTGCTACAAACAGAAACGATATTTCGCAGGCTTCTGTTACATTTTCAAACGGCGCGCCTAAATACATAAAGGTTTACGATGCCAATGGAAACGAAGTTCCTTCGCAAATCAAATCCGTATCAGGACAAACAGCAACTATTCTTTTTATGGCTAATGTACCTGGCAGCGGATATGCCGTTTTCCAGGTAAAAAAGACAGATGCTCCCTGTACTATGGCAACAGGGCTAAGCGTAACTACAAGCTCTCTTGAAAATAAAAGATACAAAGTTGAAATAGATGAATTCGGTGATATTTCAAGTATTTATGATAAAAAAGTAGGCAAAGAATTATTATTAAACTCAGCCGGCTTTGAAGTAAAAACAGATAAGTCACAGGAATGGCCAGCATGGGAAGTTTTGTACTCCGATGTTACTTCAGTTCCCCGCTCTTATGTTATTGCGTCTGTACAAAAGACAATTGCAGATACCGGAGCGGCACAAATTTCAGTAAAAATTACAAGAAGCAACGAAGGGTCTTCCTATACTCATTATTATGTTTTAACCGCGGATACTATTGGCTACTTAAGGGTAAATAATACTGTCGATTGGAAACCAACCGATCCGAACGGTTCATTGTTGAAGGTTACTTTCCCTCTTACCGCTACAAACCCTGTAACTACTTACGATTTGGGTATTGGTACTATTGGCCGCGGTGTTAATACAGAAAGCTTATATGAAGTGCCTGGTCATCAATGGGCTGATATTACAAACACGGATAACTCCTACGGTGTTTCGGTACTTAATGACTGCAAATACGGCTGGGATAAACCCGCAAACAACGTAATTAATTTAACTTTAATTCATACTCCCAACGGCACAAGCTTTAATTACAAAGGCGATATTTTCGTCCACACTTTTGCTTTTGGCGTTTACGGACATACAGGCTCATGGGCAGACGGAAATGTTGTTAACGTTGCAGAACGTTTCAACCAGCCTTTAGTAGCATTCCAAACAACAGCTCACGCTGATGGCGGACTTGGAAAAACTTTTTCATTCGTTTCATCCAACCCGGCCCAATTAGCTGTTATGGCTGTTAAAAAAGCCGAATATGGTGATGAATACGTTATTCGTGTTCGCGAAGCAGCCGGCAAAAACTGGTCAAACGCTACTTTGAACTTCCCTAATACTGTTGTTGAAGCCAAAGAGGTTAACGGTATGGAACAATCCAAAGGTTCTGTTAATTTCACTGAGAAGTCAATCTCTTTTGATCTTAAACCTTACGAACCTAAAACTTTCTCCATACAGTTCAAGAATGCTTTAACCGGAGTTAAAGATTCAAAAACTTTACTTCCTTTGTATAATCTTGAACAAAACTACCCAAATCCATTTAATCCGTCAACGGTTATTAATTATTCGTTACCGATTAAAGGATTAGTTTCGTTGAAAGTTTATGATATCCTTGGTAAAAATATTGGCACGCTTGTCAACGAAACGCAGAATGCCGGAAAACATTCCGTACAGTTCAACGCGCAGAAGCTTTCAAGCGGCGTTTATTTCTACACATTAAAGTCTGGCGATTTCTGCTATACACGCAAGATGCTTCTGGTTAAGTAATCATTACTTATCCTCCAATAAAGAGCCGCCGGGCATTTACCCGGCGGCTTTTTTATTATATTATTACACTGCCGTCTTCCAAGCGAACCTTGCCCCGATTTATCGACTGCAATCCAATCAATATTAATTCCGAACATCATTAATTAGGTAGCTCCCAATAAATCGGGTCAAGCATCGCCGCGTATTCCTTGAAAGAAAGTCGAAGTAATTTTTAAATTTTCCACTGTGGTATTTCCGGAGATGTCTTTAAAATAATGCAACAGTTATTATTGATTTTTACGAGGAAGCTTTTTATCTTAATAATTGATGTGTTTATACCTCTCCTTATGCATTATTCACCGAGAGTACGAAAACGATTAGGCGGAGATTGTTGATGCGGTAGAAGAACTTATTTGCGAAATTATTTAATTCTTCTTTTGTCTTTGTTACAAAAAGTAATTAATAGCAGAAAAGCGTCAATACTTATAATTTTATTATATATTTAAAATGGAGAGGTTAATATATGAATAATTCATTGGAAACATTGCATAATACATATAAAAAGTATCATAATCAGATATTTGAAACGTTAAGACCAATAAAACGGCGTAGTGTTGAATTCACCATGATCAAAAATAGTTTTAATGATTTTTATAACAACTTGACAGAAAGTGAGCAACGTGAATGGAATATCCCAACTCTTAAATATGCTTTTGATAAACTTGAAAAGATTTTTAGTGACAATATCGATACTGAAGATATTGACAACAATTTGATAAAAATAATAACAAAGTATATTGGTTATACAATTGATGAAATGTTGCAAGAAGAAATAGAAGCTGAAAAAGAATAGCGCTTCAAGCTTGGCAAAATGGCTACTGTATCTATTGTTTTAAACTCTTGTCTTCCATTCCGTTCAGAACGGCCTATGCTGTATGGGGGTATTTCTTGTTTCAATATTCGAGCTTAAGTTAAATGGTTTATACTTTAACATCCGCTCATCTGGAGTACTATAATTGAACCGCCATTGCACCCTGGTTTATTGGGAGTAGCTATCTAATAAAACTAATAATTATATATGTTTTTTATCAGTAGCACAGGCCCTATCAGCCTGTGCGCTAATTCAATTTGCCCGCCATTTTTTCCGCGTTAACGCTCTGATAACCTGTGTAATGCGTTTCCCTTTCTCTCTTAAAAATTCTATATAGCCTGCAGGTTGTCATATTTGACGTTTTGTTTAATTTCAATAAATACATTCCAGATCATTACACTAAACAACGCCGAAACCTTCCGGCTTCGGCGTTCGTTTTGTACACTAATCAGTCATCCTGCAACATGAAGCAAATTAACCGATTTTAAGGAGAGAGACTTATTTAACTGCAATTATTTACATTAAGGTTGCAAATGGTTGTTTGAAAGCTAAAAAAATCAAATACTGTTTTGAAGTCACCCGTTATTAACTTAACTGTCCTAATTAATTACTGATAAAAAATATGTCCAGGACGCACATACATGCGCCCTGGCAAAGGCATTTGTTTTCCTTTTATGTTTTTACTTCATAAGAACAAGCTTTCTGCTAATATGCTGATTACCCGATTCAATACGGGCAAAGTAAACACCGCTTGAAAGCATGGAAGCGTTAAAACTAACCTGGTATACTTTACCGGCTTCTGCCTGTCCGTCAAACAGCGTTGTAACTTCGGCGCCAAGCACATTGTATACTTTTAATGTTGTACGGCCATTTGTGGCAACGGTAAAATCCAGGTTGGTTGTTGGGTTAAACGGGTTAGGATAGTTTTGTGATAAAGAGAATTGTTTTGGAACAGAGCCAACTTCAACTTCTACATTATTGGAATATTTAAATGTTCCGTTGTTATCAATTTGTTTCAACCTGTATTCATACTTTCCGGCAGAAACTTTAGTATCTGAAAATTTGTAGTTGTTTAATTTTGTAGTTGTTCCATTACCAGCCACAAAACCAATTTTTACCCACTTGTTAGTTTTGGCCACGCTGCGTTCAACATCAAAACCAAGATTTTGAAGTTCAGTAGCTGTTTTCCATATTAATTCCGCTCCGGTACGTGTTCCGGCAGCGGTAAAGCTTGCAAGTTCAACAGGAGTTGAAGTACCAGGATCGGCATAAACAGTCCACTCAGCCAATTGAACATAAGCGGGAGCAGGGCTAACAGCGCCTGTAATACTAAGACGATATTTGCTGAATGCTTTTGTATTTGTAAAAGTATATTCTTTTGTCTGCGGTCTCGCAATGAATTTTTCGCCTGTTACTGTATGCAAATTTGTCCAAACAGAATCGTTAGAACCTTGTAATATCCAGGATACAGGGTCACGTCCGTCACCACCAGGATCAATTGCGGACGTTACAGAATACATAACTGCAGCCGCTTTTGTTGTGTTACCTGTTATCGGCAAATCGTACTCAATCCATAACGGAGGAGTAACAGCAAGAGAAAGGTTGTATTTTGTATTTACGTTGCCATCAATAAGATTAGCAACTCCTTCACCTGAATTACCAGCATACTGTGCGGTTACTGCGCCTTTAAGCGCCATAAGATTTATAAGCCCGTCTCCGCCAACCAAGGATTTGCAACTCATGACATTTGAATATGCGGAAAGCCCATACGTGGTACTGTAAGCTGCAACACGGTAATAATACTTTGTATTGGAGGCAACTGTAGAATCGTAATAAGAAGTTGTATTCAACTGAACAGTAGCAACAGTTGACCAGTTGGTACTGTCCGCAGAACGTTCAATTTTATAGCTTTCTTCCGAAAACGAATTATCTGACCAGGTGACAAAATTAGTGGTTTTTGATAAACCAACCGCAACAAGATTATCAGGAGCGCTTAAACCGCCAATGCCGTCTGAAGTTCCGTATAATTCAATTTCCGTCATTTGCGTTCTGTTGGAGCTGCCGTTGTTGGCGGTAAAGTTCAATCTGTAATATGTATACTTTGTTGAATTTGTCAAAGTATATGTTTTTAATAAGAACCGGCTTGCAAAAGTTTCGCCCGTTCTCTTATCAAGATCGACCCAATTTGTTCCATCGTTGGAGGCCTGGAGAATCCAGGTTTTAGGATCGCTTGTTGGGTCATCGTTTGCCGATGTAATTGTGTATTTATCAACAGCAGCCGGATATTCGGCTTTCCATTGCAGCCATGTAACGGCAGCTCCCGAATATTTGGTATTTAAGTTGTTATCAATTGCGCAATATCTGCCTTCGCTTCCATCCGAATTGTTTTTTTCGGACAAAATACCGGGATACTCCGTAATATCAACATAAGTTGGGCCGCCTTTAGCCGGCTGCGCGCTTACTATGTTTGAATAGGTTGAATAACCTACATCCGTACGCAACGCGCGGACACGGAAATAGTATTTAACATTGGAAGCAAGCCCCGTTACTGTATAATTTTTTGTATTTGCGGGTACTGTAATAGCACGGTACCAGTTAGCTTGATCCCAGGATTGTTCAATTATATAGCTATCTTCAATAGTTGAGTTATCATTCCATGTTAAATTAATTGAGCTAACCGAAGCCGAAGCGGCGGTTAATGAAGTAGGAGCAGCCGGAATTTCACCCATTTGACCCTGTAATTGCCACTCTGTTAGCTGGAATCCACTAGCGCCGTTATTTGCGGTTACTTTCAGTTTATAGAATTTATAAAGAGTTGTATTGCCCGCAATGGGATATGTTTTTGTTTCGCAACGATAGTTAAATGCCTGTCCTGTCTGAGAGTCGAGCGTAACCCAGCCTGCGGCCGTATCGTTCGAGGCAAGAACTTTCCATGTTTTAGGATCCCGGTCAGCATAATCGTTACCTGAGGTTAAGGTATACTGTTGAGCAATTGTTTTTACATTACCCGCAAAAACAATTTCCGTAGTGCCATGATCGGTAAAATACTTTGTTCCGCCATCCAAAGCGCTTGTATTGTTATCAGCGCTTGGTTTCCAGATATATGAATCGGTACACATTGCGGCGCCTTCGTTACCGGTTGTATTCCAAATATCCGTAGTAGTTCCGCCAACAGCCATAATATTAACTTTACCCGTAGATGAGGCTGCCAAAAGTTCTATCTCGGCAAGCTGGATGCTTCCGGTTCCGCCTCCCTGGCGTGTAATGGCGTACCAGCGGTAATACTGGTATTGGTTTGTGTTTGTAAATGAGTAAGAATTTTTCTGAAAGCGGGCCGGAAAAGTCTGCCCCGATTGTTTATCAAGAGAAACCCAATTTGAGCCGTCTGTTGAGCCCTGAAAATCCCACCCGGATAGATCTCTATCAGGAGAATCGTTAGCCGATGTTATTGTATAACCCGTCACAATTTCGGGCTGCATTGCTTTAAATTGAATGTATGTAGTTCCGGCAGTGATGTTGCCATTGTACATTTTGGTGGCGGGATTATTATCAATAAGCGATCCGGCTCTTTCGGATACGGTGCTTCCCGGGCCAAATGAAGTAGTAAGGAATCCGCCTCTTTCAGTTATATCAACTGTTTGCGCTTTTATTAACGCGGCAGTACCAAATAAAAGCGAACACGAAAGTAGTGTGGTTTTCAGAAGATGTTTTATCATTAAGAACCTCCTTTATTTTTTGGAGAAGTGTTATTTAGGTTGCTATTTTTATTTATTTAAAACAAACTAACTACTTACAACGGAAAGATCGTTTTCAACTTAACGGTTCTTTTCAGGGTTCTTATCGGGCATCATTGTAGTACAACTATTCCGAGCGTTTATTACCAGGTCTTTTTTAATCTTCGGAGGAGAATAACATACAGGCACTGTGTGCATACATTAAGAGAAAGCATTTTAGCCTGTATATATACAATATTGTTTAACGAAATATATTATCTTGGTTAATATTTTGCAAATACTTTTTCTTTAATTTTTAGCATATATGTATCTATACAATTACGGGGTAATTATTATTAATAACATTATACGGTAATTGCGACCCCACTAAATATATACAAATTAAATATTTACAATGTGGAGAAAAGCTGGGAAGGATGTTGAATTTATAATAAAACCACAGTATTTTTATTAGCTAAAGCAGTAATAGCATATATTAATAGGAGAGTTTTTAACGGGCAGCGGGTTAATAACAGCTGTAATCTTATTCCGGTAAAAAAAGCTTAATTTTCCTGATAATAGCCCCCTTTTCCATCGGGAAGAATTAATTTAGGCTCAATCCGTATATGTTCAGTAGGCAAATTCGGATTTTGAATTTTTCTTATTAACAACTGAGCGGCCTTTTCTCCGGCCAAATCGTTAAACTGTTCCACAGTTGGGCAAACAGGCGCCTCGTAGCTATTATTATACCCAAACAGATGGCAATTAGCCGGCAGATTTATGTTTTTTTCTTTGAGCATTTTCATAAGCTCCATATACAGAGCATCGTGGTTAAGGCAAACCCCAACATTATCATATTCGGAACAGATTTTCACAATGTTATTTACAAGCTCGTCAAGGTGCATAATAATCTGACCGAATTCATTGCCATATAAAACGCGGACAGCTTCTTTGTACCCTTCAATTTTTTCTATTGATGAAGAAACTTTTTCCGAAGCTTCATTTGGCGGAACCAGTATTATTTTGTTGCAAGAACGGTTATACTTAAGATACGAACATACCTTGAATATACCGTCTTTATTATTTATAACAACATAGTCGGTATCAAGCGAGGTAATAAATCTATCAATAAGGACGAAAGGTATTTTTTTCTCTTTTAGCTCAATTATATGCGAATAATCCGTAATATAGTTATCTTCAAGATATATTATCATCCCGTCAATTTTTTTTGAAATAAGCTTGTATACTGTTTCTTTTTCTTTTTCGTGACTCATGTTTGAAATTGAAACCATAAGGCTTATGCCGGCTTTTTCAAGTTCGTTTTGTACTCCGGTTAAAATATCTATAAATATTTTATGGTCACTGATGTTTTTAGGAATTATCAACGAAACTTCTTTACTGTTAGCCTGGGGAACCGTACGATTAACAAACAACCCTTTCCCTTGCCGTTTGATAATAAGCCCCTCGTTTTCCATTTCATTAAGAGTTCTGTTTACAGTTGCATAGCTATATCCAAGATCGTTGATAATTTCTCTTACCGTAGGAAGCTTTTCGTTCTTCTTGAGTTCGTTTTTATTAATAAAATTAATCAGATCTTCTCTTAAGGCTTCGTACTTTTTTTTAGCTGGTTTTTGTTCCATCTTAATTCCTGAAAATAAAAATATAAATTTAAACACTCTTCTTTTTTAGGTAATACGCAACCATTTACAACAGATTCATGCTGAAAAATCGGGAAATATTATTACAGTAAATCAAGAGCCCCTATACACACTATTCTGTTGCCTTTTGCTTTGCCGGCAAATTTCTGTACCAAAGCAAATACATTCCAGTTAGGCTAACAACGAAAACTACTAAATTAATAAAAAATTCGCTATAAGATTTTATCATAATTTGCATAGGCAAAAGGAATAAGGAAACCTGCCAGCATAAAGTAAACGGGACAGCAAGAATTTCATTTCTGTGTTCCCTGAACATTTGCAGCCTGATTACCGGGTCCAATCGCTTTCTGTAAGGCTTCCAAAATCCGAATGGCTTTGTCTTTTTATAAAAATTTTCAACAACGGCGTCATCAACCGGTTTAGCAAGATAGGTGCCCCAAATAGTTGCAAGAAGCGAAATAACGGATTCTATCATAAAAATCTGCCACTCAGGCATCCAGTTAAAAAACTTAGCGAATAAAATAGCAGTTACTATTCCCGTTGCGGTTCCAATTGCAAAACCTTCTCCGTTATACCTCCACCAATAAAATTTAAGCATGGAAGGAATTGCAATGCCGCCGCCAAGCCCCATGATAATCCAGCCCCATATCTGGTTTATGCTATGCAGGTTATAAGCAAACAGAAATCCGGTAAAAACAAGTATCGAAGTAAAGAGATATGCGGCTGTAATAAGCTCCCTGTCTTTTGCCTTGGGCCTGAAATAGCGCTGGTACATATCTCTGATAAAATAAGCTGTAGTAGAATTTACGTTGGAATTAAACGAAGAAAACGCCGCTGCAAGAAAAGCGATTAAAAAGAACCCGCGCAGCCCTATGGGGAAACTGAAAAGAATTACAGCAGGTACAATCTGTTCCACGTTAATTGTACCGTAAAAACTTACAAGGTGAATCTTGGTCTGCCAGTCATTACCAAGCAAAGCTTTTAACCCGGAAGTCAATCCGGCCGGATAATTGTTTGGAAAATTGCTAATAGCGGCAATTATTTCCTGCCACTGTTCTTTATTAGCGCCAGGCAAATAACTTTTAACCAAAACAGAAGCCTGCAAAACAACATTCTGGTCCGGAAATAATCCGCTGACAAGAAAAATGCCCAGAACAGCAAAACCAATCATCATGGGCCATCTAAGCATCATCAACGAAGTCCACAAAAAGCTTAAAGTTCCGCATTCCCTTTCGTTTCTTGCTCCAAAATAACGCGGATCCGCGCCGGCCGAAGAAATGCCGAAACAAATATTCCTAAGCAAATAAAAGAAAGCAAAAAATATTAAATCCTGGTATACTTCATAACCCTTGGGCATGTATACTTTCCAGCTGGGGAATGTATGAGTCCACTGGTTGTTTCCCGTAACCTTTTCCGCAATTACGGCAAGGTTGCTGCCATCTCCAATCTTAATAAAGGCCAGAACAGAAATAATGATAATCATTGTAACAACAATAAAAGCCTGAAACAAATCCGTATAAGCCACACCGTAAAACCCTGAAAGCATAGTATAAGTAGTCGCAATCAGAATCATAATTAAAGCGCACTGCGCGGGGGGTAAGGGAATAAACATGGAAGTAAAAAGGCCTATGGCCTTAATCATATAAGCAAGCATCCCAACAGTGGTAACTATAACGGCAAACAACGATATTACGCGCGCAACCTGCCCGCCCCAATTACTGCCGAAACGGAACTCCATCCATTCCGCGCCGGTCATGCACCCTGAGCGATAATGCCATTTACCCGACCATAAAAGCATAAAGACAAGAATTAATACAGCCCCCCCTCTGAATTCAATAAAAAGGCCGCGCGGGCCAAGCATATAGAGGAAAGATACAATCAGCATTGTACCGGCCATATCCACATACGAAGACATGCCGGAAATACCCATTACCCACCAAGGCACCTTTTTTCCGCCCAGGAAATAATCCTCAAGGCTTTTTGTAGCTTGTTTTTTCAGGAATAAACTTAATCCCACAAGAACGGATAAGTAGAGAACAATAACAACCAAATCCGAAACATTTAGATTCTTCATCAAGCGCCCTTATTCAATAACCCTATGGCAAGGGAAGAAATTTCAAATAAAATTATATATTAAACGGAAATAATAAACGCCATATACTTATGCAATTGCGCTATTAACCGCAACGGTTAAAAAGCGCTACTTTCTTGGCCCGCGTATAAACCCTCTGTAAGGAAACGCGCTTTGCACGGTAATAAAAGCTTTTTTGTCAATAGCCTCCACAAGGCTAATAATATCCCTTTGCATTTTTCTTGTAACAATAACTACTATTACGGAAACGCCCCCCGCTCCTCCTTCACCAGGCAATACAGTAACCCCGTGTTTCGCTTTTCTCAGGCTGTCGGCTATCTGGTCGGTAAAATGTTTGGAGATTATATTTAATTGAGCAAAACCAAGCCCGACTTTCTGTTCAATTGTAATACCTACAATGTTGCCCAACGCATAGCCCGTGGCGTATCCAAAAATGTTGGCAATATTATCCAGATGCTGAAAAACCATTCTTATTGCAAACGCCCATATCAGTATTTCAAAAAAACCGGCAAAAGCGGCATGGTATTTCCTTCCCTGGACAACAAGAATGGTTCTAAACGTATCTATGCTCATATCGCATATTCTCATACACATGATTATGATAGGACCAAACAGTGTATCGCCCATAAATTACTTTCCTGAAAATTATTATTTACAAAGTTAATTAATTATTTTTAGAAACTGTATTTTTATGATTATTTATATTTTAGAGCTTTAATGTACGAAAACGAAAGAAAAGAATTAATACAAAAACTTGCCAAAAGCGGAATAAAAAATGTTGCCGTATTAAAAGCCATGTTCAACGTTGAACGACACCTTTTTGTTCCCGAAGCAATGATTCGGCACGCTTACAAAGATGTTGCCTTGCCCATAGGTTTCGGGCAGACAATCTCGCAGCCAACAACAGTAGCCGTAATGACTCAAAAGCTTAACCTAAAACCGGGAAACAAAGTTCTGGAAATAGGCACCGGCTCAGGTTATCAGGCCGCCGTTTTGGAAAAAATGGGAATGAAAGTCTATAGTATTGAGCGGCAGTTTGATATTTACCAAATGACCCTGAACCTGTTTGACAAACTTGGCCTGAGAGTTCTTTCAAAATGGGGAGACGGAACAATAGGATGGGATGAATACGCGCCTTATGACGGTATTATAGTAACCGCCGGAGGGCCTACCATTCCTCCGCAGTTGAAGAAACAGTTGAGTATTGGCGGAAAGCTCGTTATTCCCGTTGGAGATAAAAACTCGCAAACTCTCAAAATTATCACAAAAACTTCCGAAAACGATTTTTATGTTGAAGAGGAACCTCAGTTTTCTTTTGTACCACTTATTGGCCGGGAAGGATGGAAAAATTAACGGTTGTAATAACCGGCCCAACGGCGTCAGGCAAAACTTTGCTGAGCATCAAATTGGCGCAAACACTTGAGTCCGAAATTATTTCTGCCGATAGTCGTCAGGTTTTTAAATTCCTTAGCATAGGCACCGCAAAACCGGGTATTAATGAAACAAAAGGAATCAAGCATTACTTTATTGACGAACTAAATCCTGATGAAAACTTTAACGCAAGCATTTTTGAAATACAAGCTCTTAAAATAATTGAAGATATGCTGCACCGGGGTAAAACACCAATTGTAGTTGGCGGGTCAGGGTTATATATAAGCGCTCTTGTAAACGGTATATTTGATGTTGCAAACGCGGATGAAAAACTCCGCCAGAAATATCTGGCAATAAAAGCGGAAAAAGGGATAGAATTTCTTTACGACGAACTAAAAATTAAAGACCACGAAAGCGCGCAAAAAATGCTGCCGCAAAACTGGAAACGCGTCATGCGGGCTCTTGAGGTTTTGGAAATAACCGGCAGACCCATCTGGCAGGCGCAAAACGAATATAAGCGGCATACCGATATTAAATTTCTTCAATACGGGTTAAACTGGGAAAGAGAAGTTCTGTACAACAGGATAAACAAACGCGTGGATTTAATGATTGAACAGGGTCTTGTTGAAGAGACCCGGAAAGCGCTTTCACTCGGTTACGATAAAAATCTTAACGCGCTTAACACGGTAGGCTATAAAGAGATAATAGCTTACCTTGAAGGCTCCATAAGCCTTGACGAAGCAATAGAACTGATTAAAAGAAACTCGAGGCGTTTTGCCAAAAGACAAATGACCTGGTTCAGAAGAGATGAACGCATAAAATGGTTTAACATCACCCAGCCTGATGATATAGAAAAAGCCGCGGAAATAATTTTAAAGCAAGTAAAAGAAAACTCATAAAGTAAAAAAAAGGATGACCTTTTTCAAAAAGCCATCCTTTTACAAGTTTTAATATCTTGAAACATTAATTGATGAAACGCCCGCGTCAATTGAGAGATACAATTTCTTTTTGGAAGAATCGTAATTATCCGTTTTGTATTTACCCGAACCAGCTTCTTTGAAGCCATTATATCGTTTGCTTGCAAGCCCTGTTTTGGAAGTAATTTCGCAACCGACAGAGGAAGGGACCGTAATATTTATTGACGAAACGCCGGTTTTCAAATCAACATGAGATTCCTGTTGTTTATCTCCAAGCTTTATGTTGAGAGAAGAAGCGCCGGTATTAATTCTCAGGTCTTTAATTTTATAATCCGAAAAATCAAAATTGCCCGAAGCGGCTCCAATATCTATATCCATATCCCACAAAGGGTTACGGTTAAGTTTTATATCGGCTATGTTTTTAGGAGAACCGGAATTAAATTTAAAATGCCTGCTATCTTTCATATAAAAACGAACTTCATTATGAGCGGAATCCGTCTCAAATACAAAATCGTTTATACTGCTGTGCGCGTCAGCGCTGAATAATTCATCTTCAGTGACATCTCTGATAGTAAATTTACCGGCGCCGGCTTTGAAATCAAACGTAGCTGTTTCAGAATCCTTATTATAAGGCGCGGCAAAAACCTGCTCCTCATAATGAACCGAATTGTCGTTAAAATCAACATCATCCCAGGAACACCAGCTGCTCTTAAAACCCGCAAAGATCACCACGGCAAGTATAACGGCCTTTAAGCCGGCTAAAATGCGCTTTGCAATCATATTCTGAGTCAGCGCGGAAATACCCCAGACAATAAAAACCGCGGGCCATAATTTCCACAGGAAATGCCATGCGAACTCAAGTTGTACCGCATTATTAATTAAAAATAATGCTCCCAACGTAATTAAAAGCGAACCCCAAAATATTTGTTTACTTTTCATGACAAAATTCCTTTTAATTTCTTCTGTAATTTAATAATATAGCCAGACCCAAACCAATTAAAATAATTGGGAAGATATTATGGCAATGAATAAACGACAAATAGCTGTCAGCAAGCAGAAATACTCCTATCGCAATCAATACGATACCGGCAAGGTTGCTTCTGTTCCCTATATTTTCTTCTTTTTTTTCGTCTTCGCCTTCTTCATCAGTTGCCGCTTCATCATCTTTTTCGTCCTGAATGTTGTTGCCATATAAATTGTCTTTTTCAGGAGTAATTATCCAAAGCACAATGTAAGAAATAAGACCCGCGCCGCCAAAAAAAGTGGCAAGCACAAAAAACAGTCTTAGAAAAACCACATCAACGTCAAAATACTCAGATAAACCGGCAGCAACACCGCCAAGCATTTTATGTCTGCGAATTCTATACAATTTCCTTTTCATATTAACCTCCTGTAAATAAAGTATATCTAACTTTCGAAGGTAACTTAATACTTCTGAAAGTCAGCTACATCTTTATTGGTTCATTCGGTTAAAATGGTACAGATATGGACGCATAAATATTTATTCGGCAGAAATACCGCTTGTTTGGCGTTCGGACATTCATTTTATATCACCGCAGATCATTATTTTCCAAAGCTTCAGATACACCCTTCCAGTACGCTTTTCTTTTTTCGAGAGACGATTTCGCCTCGGTTTTAATCTCAAGGACGGAAAAGTTTTTTTGCTCTAACGCTTTATTAACGCCGCTCTTAAATCCATTCCAGCTGCCAATTTTATAATAATTGCCGCCAAAAGCTTTAACCAGGGGACAAAAACTAAGGTTATGCGAAGCTAAAAAATACTCGCGGAATACGCTGCCATATTGCGAGACAGGCAGTATTTCAAAAATACCGCCGCCATTGTTGTTTACAAGTATAATTACCAGAGGTATTTTATACTTAACCGCTGTGGCAAGACTTGTTAAGTCGTAATAAAATGCCAAATCGCCTGTCAGCAGAAAAGTAGTTTTTTTTGTTGAAGCCGCTATACCCAGGGCTGTGGAGATTATTCCATCTATACCGCTGGCCCCCCTGTTATGGAACAAATTTAGTTTTTTGCCGCTTATTGAGGCAAAATTGTCAAAATCGCGTATGGGCATACTGTTCGAAATCATTATGTTTGAACCGGAAGGTATTATATTCAACAGCTCGTTTATTAATCTCCCTTCCGATGGAAAGCCCGAAGTATTCAATGTTTTTTGTTTTATACTAAATGCCGTTTTTTCAGGAGAAATAAACTCACCAAGCCAGTTGTTTTTCCTTTTTTCGAGCCCGATGCTTTTTAACTGATCGAACATTTTTCCACAAAAAACTTCAGGCAGGCACTCGTATGAGCCAAGCGAAACGTCAGAAGGATCGAACCAGTCGCCATACTCATTAACCATATAACGAGGAGCGGTGCATTTTGCCAAAAATTCTTCAAGATATTTGGAAGTTACAGTCCGGCCGAAATGAATAATAAACCGCGGCAAATGGCTGGCGGTAAATACATTCGAACGCAACATGGCATCAAAATTAGTTATTACATTTTTTTTACTATGGCTTCCAAACCTGAAACCGGAAACCGCATCGGCAAGTATTGGGTAACCAAGCAGCTCAGATAATTGAGCGCAATTTTTATAAAAATCAGGAGTAAAACTGCCCGGACCAACAACAATGATCCCCTTTTCAACAGCTTCAAGACCTACAAGTATTTCTTTGAACCATAATTCCTTTTCAGGCTCCTTATTAAATATTGAACACAACTTATAACCAAGGTTAGGGGAAGCTAACTCGGCAACAGATTCGTCAATTTCATCGGTAAAAGCTTTTGGTTCAAGGGGTTTATTAAACGGAAAGTTGACATGTACCGGGCCGGCATCTTCAAAAGAGCTTTTCCGGAACGCGTTAAAAGCAAGCTCGCTTAAAGCCTTTATATTTTCCTTTTTTAATACCGGCAGCCCAGCGTCCGCAAAATAGCGGATATGGTTTTTGTAGATATTTTCCTGATATATGGTCTGGTTGGCGCCAAGGTTCAACAGTTCCGGGGGCCTGTCAGCGGTGCAGACAATAAGCGGCGTCCTTTGTTTGTAAGCTTCTATAATTGCGGGGTAAAACTCGGCCGTGGCCGTACCCGATGTACAAACAAGCGCAACTGGCTGATTAAGCGCCCTGGCAACCCCAAGAGCAAAAAAACCGGACGATCGTTCATCTATATGAACAAAAGTTTTAATCTTTTTATTCTTTGCAAAAGCAAAATTAAGCGGAGTATTCCGCGAACCGGGAGAAACGCAAGCGTACCTTAAACCCAACGAAGCGAGACTATTTACAAATGTTTCGGCCCATAAGCAGTTCTTATTTACTTTTAATTTCATTTTCAAACAGAGATAAAATTGTTTTCAGTTTAAGTTCGGATTCTTCGTATTCTTTTTCCGCATTGGAATCCGCAACTATTCCACACCCCGCAAATGCAGTAACTTTATCCCCTTTTGTAACCGCGGAGCGAATTGCTACCGAAAACTCACCTTGTCCGCTGAAATTAAACCAACCCACTATACCGGAATACATTCCTCGCCTGTGTTCTTCCGTTTTTTTAATAATTGCCATGGCTTTATCTTTAGGCATTCCACATACAGCCGGCGTTGGAAAAACCAATTCAACAACTTCGAACATGGAAGCGTTATGTTTTAATTCCGCTTTAACAGGCACGCTAAGGTGTTGTATATTGCTGAATTTTTTTACAACAGGCGCGGGGTCAAAAACCACATTGTCTGATATTTTTGAAATGGAGCGCGTAATATAATCAAGAACAATTTTATGCTCGGCTAAATCCTTTGCTGAATTCAGTAACTCCTGTTCAAATTTCAAATCTTCAGCTTCATCTTTTCCGCGTGGAGCAGAACCAGCCAGAGCGTCTATTTCTATTTTAAAATCTTCAAACTTCAGGAGTTTTTCCGGCGAAGCGCCCAAAAAAGTCGATTTGCCGGAGTGATATGCGAAAACTGAAGATGAAGGATTATTTCGGCACAGCTTATCAAGCGCGTAGTTTAAGTTTAATTCTTCCGAAATTTTCAGTTCAAGACTTCTTGATAATACAACCTTGGAAAGATCGCCGTTTTCGAGACTTTCAATTACATCTTTTGTAGAAGCGATCCATCTTTTTTTATCCTTTGGGGTATTGCCTTTTACGCCTACAACACGAGGCTCCGAGAATTTACCGTCCGCGCAAAGCTCGCTCAGTTTTTTCAGTTTGGAACAGTAACGCGCAATAAGCGCTTCCTTATCCGATTTGTTTGTAAGCAAATTATAATGTATGTAATAGCATTTACCATTCTGTTTAAGAAGCATATTATCCGGAATAAACCAATATGAATCGGGGAAATTTCCCCATGTATCGTTAGGTTGTTCCGAATAAAACTTAGCGCCGCCAACAAAAACGGGTATGTCTTTAATATCAAGATCGTTCCAGTTGTTGTGGAAATTGGCTTTAAAAGCGGAAGCTTTTTTATCTATGGTAGCAAACCTTTCTTTCCCTTCCGTATTTAAGGCGGTTAAATCATCAAAACCTAAAATCGATCTGTCTTCATCCGGTTTACAAATAAAGAAGGTCTTTTCAAAACCTTTAAGCAGTCTGTCAAGGTTGGAGTTTAGATCGAACGAATTCACTTCTATACCAAAACCAATCAGATAAGTAATTGATATTTTTGAATTCGCTTTTAAATCAAATTGTGAAAGAAAAACAGAGAATTTTTCCGAAGAATTTTGAATAAAAGAGTCCATTTTACTGATAATTTGTTAGTTATTGATTAAATATAATATAAAAAAGTAAAAAAGTTAATTAAAAACATATATTCTAAAACACAATATCGTCTTCAACGGTTTCCAGAAGACGCAAATAACTATCGTATCTTTCCGGGAATATTTTATTGTCTTCCAAAGCGGCCAAAATACCGCAACCGGGTTCGTGGTTATGCGTACAGGTATTAAACCGGCAATTATTGTTAAAGTTTGCAAATTCCACAAAATAATGCGATAAATCCTCTTTTTTTATTCCGAATGGATCAATTTCCCTGATTCCGGGCGTATCTATGATATATGTGTTAATATCTGTTTTTATCATTGAACTGGTAACAGTAGTATGCCTGCCTTTGGAATTAAAAGCGCTTATAACGCCAACTTTAAAGCCCGATGAAGGAAAAACAGCGTTTAGTAAAGATGACTTGCCAACCCCGGACTGCCCCCAGACAAGATTTATATGACCTTGCATCAGATGCCTTACCGAATCTATCCCGGCACCCGATTTTGCGCTTGCAGATATTACTTTGTAGCCAATGGAAGTGTAAAGGTCTTCGTAAAACTTAATCTCCTCATTACAGCATAAATCCGTTTTGTTAAAAACAATATAAATGTTTTCTATATTTGCGCTTTCGCCAATAACAATAAGCCTGTCAACAACCTTGTTGTTAAAATCGGGTTCAACAGTACTGCAAACAACAAAAAAATTATCTATGTTGGAGGCAACAACCTGTTCCAGTCTTTCCCCCCTGTAACCGGCTCCTTTTTGTTTTGGAGATTTTCTTGAAATGTAATTCCGCCTTTTATGAATAGTGGAAATCACGCCGCTTCCATCGGCATTTAATTCGTAATCCACGCTATCTCCCACAGCGGCTATGTCTCTAAGATAAAGTTTGTCTTTTTTCAACTTATAATCGTTCTTGAATTTACCCTTCAAACTGCATCTGATCAATTCTTCGCTTTCAGAATCGTACAGATAAAAACTCTGTCCTTCAATTCTGCATATTAAGCCTTTTATAAAATACCTCTTCCTAAAAATAAAAAAAAGCGCCATAAAAAATATGACGCTTTATTAAATTTGTCAAATACAATTACAAATTCAGTCCTGTTTATCCTGTTTTAGAAGCGAAAAGTGGCCGTTAAAACAGCTTTGTTATAGGATATATCCTGCGTAACGTGGGAAACCTGATCGCCATAGTAATTGGTATAGTTATCAATAGCGTCTTTCCAGAACCCATGAGCAAAAGCGAAATCAAGTTCCAGTGCGTCTTCAATTAAAAATCCAAGTCCGGCCGTTAAATATTTCTTATTAAAATCGGAAGGATCATCCTTATAGGCCGAAGGCTGCATAAAGTAACCGCCTCTTAGCCTTAAACCTATCTGAGGGAATGTATACTCAACGCCAAGATTATAACTGAATACCGTTCTGAATACATTTTTAATTTCCCTGTTGTAATCGGCTATTGTTTGGGCGTCAATGTTATTTGCGTTATCGAACTTTGCCTGAGTATAATCCGTAATTGAAGCTTCGCAGGAAAAAATAAACCCATTATAATTAACCGCGCCGCCTCCAGAAATTACATAAGGAGAAATAACATCATACTCTACGTGATCGGAACCTAAATCTGCCTTGTAACCAATTCCGGTTAGGAAAGCTGTCTGGCCATAGACCTTAAAGTCTTCCTTAACAGTCACATCTTTAGGGAACTGAACCGTTGCTCCGAAACGGGCAATATCTTTATACTGGTACAACATTCCAAGTTTCAGATCCCATCCGGATATATCCCAATTTGTAAGTCTGTTTATATAAACATACGATAAACCGACAGTATTAGCGTCATCCGGATCAAAAACTGTATTGTTGTAGTAACCACGGATATCGCTTTCATAATAATCGTTATTCTTTTCGTACTTGCCGGAAATAAAATCCAGATTAGCGCCAATAAATAAGTTTGGAGAAACTTCTGCGGCAGCCGAAAGAGTAAAGTTGTTTAGCCTTCCGCTTTCGTTAATCTCTCCGTTTTGAGTTAATCTTCCGCTCAAGGGAGTTGAATTGTTTTTGCCTTCAAGCCCCAGAGCATACAAATTAGCATCAGATAAAACGGCCTGCATAAACGAAGTAGGATCTCCGTTATAACCAGAGAACTTAAGAGCGCCCGTATAATCTTTAACCGAGTTATAAGAAATACCGAAAACGAGACTGCCTCTTAATGTAGGGTAAGGAAAAACAAGACTTACCTGGTCAAGATTCGTAGAACTATTGCTATGGTTGGTAGAATTAGAAGGAACCATAGGCCTAACCAGGTTCGAAAGAGAAGCATCGTTGCTGTAGTTGTAATAATTCAAACCTCCGGCAAACTCAATTTTACGTATAAGACCAAGCCCGGCAGGGTTAAACGCGGATGCCGAAGCATCATCACTTATGCCAATGTAAGCATTACCCATGCCTAAAGCACGTGCATTTGTCCCGGTTCCCGGATACGCAAGTCTTAAAACATCATTTAAATTTTGAGCATAAATGTTTCCCATAAAAACAGTCGTAAAACTTACAACAGCCCAAAGGACAAACAGCTTTTTCATTTTATTTTCTCCCGGATTTAGCGGACTTATTACCATCGCTATTTCTCAAAGTATTATTATTTGTTCCTGGCGAAGTAGTTCTTGCAGGAGTACTTTTGGTACTTTCCGTACTTATAGTTCTATCGTTCTTATTTCCACCTGTATTAGTCGGTGTAGTAGTAGTAGTAGTACCACCGCCAGGGTTAGTTGGCGTAGTAGTACCGCCGCCACCGGTAGGAGCAACAGGTCTCGTAATAATAATAGGACCAGACGTTCCGCCTTCCTCAGGAGGCCTGCCATAATATATAGGATCCCTGATTGGTTCTGTTTCTACCGGCCGAGGATTAGAGACTACCGGCTGAGGATTAGAGATTACCGGCTTTGGCAATGGAATATCGATCCACCAGGGAGTATAATAATAATCAAAATTCCAATTATAATAATGATACTCAACAACCGTATTTGATTCCTGTCCGGAATAATCTTCGCTGACTTCGTTATCCGGAGTCCATACAACTGTATAACATCCGTTGAAGAAAAACATTGCTCCCCCGAAAAGAAGCAGACTCATTATTTTAGTTAACTTTTTCATAACAGCCTCGCTTTTTTTATCTGCGTTAAATTTTGCTATCTCCTGTTTTCTCTACCGCCGCCAGATTGAGAACCAGAACTCCTCTGAGGTGTTGAAGGAGCAGATGGTTGCGAACTACCTCTGGATGGAGCGGAATATCTTCCCGAAGAAGATGAACTTCTTTGCTGCTGCCCGGAACTTTGACGCGGACTGCTTTCTCTGCGTTGTCCATCAGAACGGGGAGTTGAATATAGCTTTCTTTCGCTTTTTTTATCTCTTTGTAAAATGTTTCTCTCTCTCTTCTGTTCACGGGCCTGCTCTCTGTACTCTTTAACATAGTTTCTTTTCGATCTATCTACCGAAGTATTGCTCTGAGAAGACCTGTTATTAGCCGAATTATCTCTTTGCGCTCTTACGCTGGCATTGCTTTGACGTCCTGTTGAACTAACCGCGTCTCTTCTGGCGGAATTATCCACTCTTGAAGGTCTTGCATACCCGCTGTTATTATTAATACCGTTTCTTGCAGCGCTTCTGTCAACAGAACCCCGGTAACTGTCACGGCTCCAGCTCGAAGCGGAAGGCCTTGAAATAGCTCTTGCAGAGCGCGAAGTTGAAGAAGCGGAAACAACTTCTCTCCTAATTGAACCAATTCTGTCATTACCTCTAACCGTACTGCCCGTTGCCATAATTCTTGAACCGCGGGATGCTGAAACAGAATTTAAGGCTGTTCTTGAATTAAGGCCATTTCTGTTTATACTTGTTGCTCTTCCGCCATCAGCATTACGGAACCGGCTCATGTTGCCATCTCTGTATCTGTAATCTGCAAAATCGTGATCATGATGCGAATACCCGTAATGGTAATGATAGTAATAATCGGGGTAATAATAATGATAACCCCAGTAAAGCGGATAATTTATACCAAAGTATGAACCGCACCATGGGCCATCATAAAAAGCATCCCAGTAATATGGGGCATACCCGTAATAAGCTCCAATAGAAATTGAAGGATAATATCCGTCAAAATATCTTCTGTAAGTAGGGGAATAAGGAGAATCGTAATAGTTGTTATTTACAATTGTATTATTGTCATCCGAATACCCGCTTGTATCCTCGTCATTGTAGTTTTCGGAACTATAATCTCTGTCTCTGTAATAGTCCCGTTCTCTCTCATCAAACTGAGTATAGCAACCGGATATTCCTAAAACAATGACAGGTAGCAGTAGTAAAGCTAAGATATTTGTTTTTTTCATTTTATCACCTCATAATCTTAGATAAAGTACAGCAAAAATCCTGCCTAAATATATTCATTAAAAAATAATAAGAAAAGGCAAAAAAAGGATTAAAGTTGTATCAAATACAGAACCCTTATGTACTAAAAACTATACAGATTTATCAGAATATGCTTTTAATATATTCAATTTTAAGAGCTCTGTCTGCCGCGCCGGCATACCATTTTTTGTTGGAAAGCAAATCTCTGAGGTCGAAACCAAGAGTAAATCCTTCGCCCATAGACCAACGTACGCCCATATTCATATAACCGTTTCCTTTACCGTACTTATTTACACCGTTATCGTTAAGTGCAAAATCGTACTCTGCAATAACAGAAATTCTTTCGCTGACGGTTTTTTCTACGCCTATCATAAAGTTGAGGCAGTCATCGCCGTCTCCGCTTTCGAACGAATAGTTTGCGCACGCGTTAAGCCCCAAATAACCGAGAAATGCAAAATTCTTGCTAACAGATGCAAATAGTCCCGGAGATTTAATTGCATAACGACTGGTCGAATCAAAGTATTCCCCTTTCCCCTGAGAATCGAAACCAAGCGTAAGAGATGGAGTGGTCAAAGTTTCATCATACAACCTCACTCTGAAGTTAACGCCTGGCCATTTATACCATCTTGGCGAGCCGCTGCCAATAATGTTAGCCCCGCCGTACGAAATTCCAAAACTCACGTTATCAAAAACGCCCACTTCTATTTTGGGAATAACAACCCCATCAGGAAGAATATCAGTGGTAACCCCGACAAAACCTCTTTCAAGAACTCCAGGAGTTGGCATATCTATCAGGGATCTGTATTGAAATTTTGCAGCGGTACCGGCAGTTCCCTGCGCATTAATATTTAATGTTAAGGATAATAAAATTATTACAGCGCTTAATATTTTTTTCATTTTGCCTCAGTCTGAAAGTATTTTAAGTTTTAGGTCTCTTTTTTTCAATATAATTTAAGATAACTATATTAATATAAATAAAATCTTAAAAAGATGTTATCTCTCCGCTTATTTTTGCCTTATTTAATAAGTTAACGCAATCCGTAAAAGTTTTGCTGTAACTAAAGCGGCTTAGGTTGCTAAAAATAATAAAGATAATTATAAAAATACATACTCTTGGGATGCGTGAATCATGTATATGTAAACATTTGGCCCTACCCTTATCACAGCAATAATAACAAATAATGGGACCTATTCTTTATTTATCTGCTTTTTAACCTGTTAATCCATATCAAGGTTAAGTTTTAGACTTACAACCCAGTTTTTATGCCGCATTTGGCTCAATAATAATTTCAAATTCTGTCGGCAGAAGGGAAAATCTGGATTTTGCGGAGATAACAACTTTTCCAGCTCTCTCTTTTGCCTTAATTACAAATACGCCTTTTTCTTTATCGTAAGTGAGAACATCAATAAGTTCGTTTCCTTCCTTTATCTCGAATTCAGTCGGCGCGTTTCTAAAGGGAGCTTTCCAGCCCAGAGAATTTACAGGGACAGCCTTTATTTGTAAAGTTGACTGGTTATCGGCATATAATCTTTCGGGATGAGTTTCAAAATTCACTTCATAAATACCAAATATATAAGCTTTACATAAGAAAAAAGCTATTAAAACAACTATGCCGGCAATCAAATAAATTTTCTTTTTCTCCATCTGTTTTCAACTAACCTTTGTACATTTTAAGAATAAACTTAAGTAAATTTTCAACTATCTGTTTAACAACCACATCGGGAACACCGTCATAATGCTTCGATTTCATGCGCATATCGCATTGATCGTTAACATAATCAATAATAATAAATTTTTTCTTTTGCGAAAGTACAATTTCGGTAGAGAAGAAATCAAGTCCCGTAATTTTAGCAATTGTCCTTGTAATCTTGTATAATTTCAACAAGCCATAGTTTTCGGCCTGTCTTCTGTCCAGCTCCGAGTACAAATGAGTCTGGTCATCCCACCAGGTTGGAATAACTTTACCAAAAGCCCAAAAGCAGCGGAACCATGCGCGTTTATTTTCAATTATCTGCGGATAAATTTTTTCCTGAATAAGATATTTATCGTTGGCGTTGGTTTTTCTTTCCTCAAGAATTTCGCGCAAAGTTATGGCATCTGTAACCACTCCGTCTCCCCCACCGGTTGTGTTGCAGGGTTTGATAATAAAGGGAAGCCCAAGAATTGCCAACTCCTGAAGGGAGATCAAAACATCTTTAGCCTGGTTAAACGGAGGCATAATTATGGAATACGGAACATCAAGGCCGGCGGTAATAAACTCAAGGTGCATACTTGCCTTATCTATTGCGTGCTGCACTTTGCCATACTGGTTCAGAACTATTGTCTTTCTCTTTGAAATAACATGGGCAAGTTTTTCAAAATCAGGATCAACATCGGAGGCCCTATCCAGATAAAACCCAAAGAAAAGGTCCCGGTTCAGAATCCTTTCCGTGACTTCGTGAATGTTATGTTCCCGCAGTACAAAAGTTTTTAAACCTCTCTGCTGAAGCACATTTTCTATTAACGCTATAAAATCCACATCGAACTCCCATTCGTATGCAAGCCCGATATCAAACTTTTCCATAAACCATATTTTTGTAATAACTCAAAAATATAGTTTATATGATTAGTATGCAACAAAGATAAAGAGTGAACTTCTTACATTGATAATAAAAAACGGCAACCGTATATATTGCCCAATTGTGATTTGAAGCAAACTCCGCGTATTTGGGGAGAAGAAATTATATACTTTAATATTTTGAAGTTTCTTATATTATTGGTTATATCTTTTGAATATTATTTAACAGTTTTCGGTTTTATGAAAAAAATTATTATCTGGGTGGCGCCTCTTTTGTTTCTTTGGGGATGCTCATCAACACAAACAGCCAAAGAAGACACTGCAAAAACTCAGGGAATAAGTTCGCTTGTTCAGAACAATAAAAAAGGGTTCGATTCGTTTATTAACGGCGTAACAGACGAAATGAAAGGCGATTATTCGGGAGCCATACTTGAATACCAGGACGCGCTGCTTGCAGATCCTAAGCCTGGCATTTATTATGCGCTCGGCAAAAACTACCTGTTGCTCAACAAACTTCCGCTTGCTTTGCAAAACAGCCGTAAAGCCGTTGAACTTGAACCGGATAATATTGATTTCAATTACCTGCTTGCACAGGTGTACGAAGTTGGCAAAATCAGCGATTCCTCCGAAATTATTTTAAAGAAAATTATAGCTATCGATTCTACCGAAGTACAGGCTTATTATAAACTTGCGCAGCTATACGAAAGCGCCAGACCGTTAAAGGCCATTGAAATATATACAAAGCTTTCAAAACAGCTGGGGGCAGACTGGAGCATATTGGTGCGCATAACGGAGTTATATGAACGCCTGGGAAATATTGAAGAAGCCATACACAGCATTGAAGGCCTGCTTGAACTTGACCCCTCAAACCAGCCAATACAAAAGCTGCTTGTAGAGTACTATATAAAAGGTAAAAAATACGATAAGGCTTTGGAAACCATTGACGATATTCTTATGCAGAGCCCCGATGAACTTGACATGTATGAAAAGAAAGCCCAAATTGCAATAGAGCAAGGCAAATGGGCGGAAGCTTCGGAACAGTACTATTATCTGGTTTCTCAATCAGATGTCACTCTCGATTTTAAGACGACAATAAGCACCGCCTTTTTTGATAAAGGCCTTAAAGACAGCGCCCTTATTCCGGTTGCAAAAAAGTTGTTCGAAAGAATTGATAAAGATACGGCCGACTGGTCAACGAAAATACATCTCGCTGCAATAGCTTATATTCAAAACGATTCCGCGGCTGGAAAAACTTATCTGGATTCGGCGGCACAGCTTAACGGATATAAAATAGACAGCTGGATTAAATTATGCGGATCATTATTCGACAGTAAACAGTATGCCGCCAGCGAAATAATTACTGCCGAAGCTTTAAATAAATTCCCCGGAGATTTTGCTTTAAACCTTGTTATGGGTTTAACTTTAGGGCAAAATGAAAAATATATTAAGGCAAAGCCTTATTTAAAATCCGCGGTTGAAATTAGTCCTAACGATATTAATGCTCTTTCGGCATACGGGTTTGTTCTTGGACAATTGAAAGATGTTGACGGCTCCATATTATACACAAAAAAAGCGATACAGTTAGACCCCTCTAATGTGGGACTGCTTGGAACATTGGGCTCAATTTACGACGGGCAGAAAATGTACAGCCAATGCGACAGCGTTTACGAAAAAGCTTTATCGCTTGAAAAAACAAATCCGCTTATTAATAACAATTACGCCTATTCCCTTTCCGAAAGAGGAATACAGCTTGAGCGCGCTCTTGAAATGGCAAACGTGGCGGTCAAGGCAGAACCGGAAAACTCTTCATATCTTGATACCATTGGCTGGATATATTTCAAACTCGGAGATTTTGACCTGGCCAAGAAAAACATTGCCAAATCTATTGAAATTGGAGGCGAACGAGCCGTTATACTCGATCACCTTGGAGATGTAAATTTTAAAATGGGTAATAAAGCCGAAGCGATGAAGCTTTGGAAAAAAGCGCTGCAGCTTGATAACGACAACAAAGAAATAAAAGAAAAAATTGAGAAGGGTGGAATTTGAAAAAATCATTTTTAATAATAGTAACATGTGTAATTGTTTTATTGGGTTTTTACTACGAAGGATGCGTTCCTTCAAAACCTTCGGAAGAAGCAGAAATACTTCCGGTGGAAAGACTTGTTAAGAGGCTTGAAGCGAACAGACGGAGAGTAAAAAACTTTGAAGGTACAGGAACGCTTACGCTTGTTTCGCAACAGCTTAACACAACCGCTACTTTTAAAATAGCTATTCAAAAACCGGATTCAATTTACCTTACCATCATGGGACCGTTTGGAATTGAAATAGCTCAGTCTCTTGTTACAAAAGACGGCTTCCAGTTTTATGACGCCCTCCACAACAATTTGTATAAGGGGGATATTAGCGATGACGTGTTGAAAAGCATTTTCAAAATTAACCTCCCGTTTCAGGATTTGCTTAATTCGTTTGTTGGTTCCGTCAGCCTTGCGGACAGGCTTTATAATAACCCGACAAAGTTTGAAGTGCATTATGATAATTATATAATGACATATACGGATTCGCTGAAGAAAACAAACGCCATCTATAAAATAGGGATAAAGGATCTGGGTATTACAGAATACACGCTTTCAGATTTGAAAGAAAGATCAACGCTTGAAGCCGTTTACAATAAATTTAAAATTTTTGAAACAGTAGCCGTTCCCTATTCCATTGAAGTAAAAAATTTGAAAGATAAGCAAACTTTAACCATAGACTACAAAAAAATTGAAGTCAATAAAAAATCGGTCAATTTACAGATGGATATTCCCGAGGATGCTAACGTTATCAAATGGTAATTCCCAAATCGAAAATATTGTTACTCATTGCTGTTTCGGTGCTTGTATTTCCGCAAACCATAGATAAAAAGAAAAAAGAACTAAATAATATAAAAACGGAAATAAAGGCTTTAGAAACCGAATATAATAAAAAAGCAAAAACTGAAAGACGGACAATTGAACTTGTAGAAAATTTCAATAAACAGAACTACCTTCTTAACAAACTTATTAGCCAGTATAAAAAAGAAGAGGCGGATAAGGAAGAAGAAATTGCCAAAAGAGAGGAAGAGATATTCGGACTCGAAAGAGAGATGAAGTTTTTGAAATCGAACTATTCAAAGTATATTGTTGCCACTTACAAATACGGCATGGATAACGAACTTGCATTTCTTCTTACATCGCAAACATTAGACCAGGCAGTTACAAGATACAGATATCTTAGAAGATTTTCGGACAGAAGGCAGGAAGACCTTACAAAAATTAAAAACGCGCGCGAAGAGCTTGTAAAAGTAAAGGAGCTTCTGAACCAGGAGATTACCGAAAAACAAGAGCTTGCCGACGCCAAACAAAAGGAAGAGCTTAACCTTACCAAAAAGCTTAGCGAGAAGGAAAAACTTCTTGCTTCAATAAAAAACGACAAGGCATCTCTTACGCGCGAAATTGCCTCCAAGAGAAGAGCTGAATCCACAATTAAAAATCTTATATCTTCTCTTATTGCAAAAGATGAACGCAGAAAAAAAGAAGCCGAAAAAGAAAAAGAAGAAGAATTAAGACAAAAGGCATTGATAGCTAAAGCCGAAAAGAAAAACGCTAAAAAGGCAGACGCGCGTTTATCCTTAAAGAACAATAAAACAAGTAAAGCCTCTGCCGCTTCTGTTAACTATAATTATGACGGACTTTCGCCATTCTCCACACTAAAAGGAAAACTTAACTGGCCTATTTCCGGCGCAAAGGTTGTCAGAAATTTCGGAGAAAATAAAAACTCCAAACTAAATACCGTAACCCTTAATTACGGAATAGATATGCTTGCCAGAAACGATGTAAACGTAAAATGCGTAGCCGAAGGAATTGTTTCCACCATAAATTATGTGCCCGGTTACGGGAGCGTTTTAATTGTTACTCACAAGGGCGATTACAGAACCGTTTACAGCCACCTTGCCGTTATATATGTCCACGAGGGACAGAAAATTAAAGCGGGTTCAACTATTGCCAAGGTTGGAGAAAGCCTTGAGGGGAATATACTTCATTTCGAAATATGGAATAACAGAAACTTCCAAAACCCCCAGACATGGCTTGCAAGAAAGTAATTTTTTATTAAGATTTTTGTAAATTTGTTTTGTTATAAAAATTAAAAGGACCGATTATGAAAAAATGGCTGACTATATTTGCAGTGATTTTCCTTTTTTTTCAGGGCTACGGGCAGACTTATACTCCGCCAAATAAATTGAACGAAGGAATGCTTTACGGCGGTATGGGATTAAACTGGATTGATGGAGACCTTTATTACTCTTTCCACTTTATGCCGGAAATTGCCTATGCCAAATTTGGCGTTGGACTTGACTTAAATTTTGATATTGATAAAAACGGTAATATACGCAAAGAAAACTTCAACGAATTTTCCGATTATCTCAGCATAATACGTTATATAAGGTACGGACAGAAAGACGAACCGGTTTATATTAAACTCGGAGCGCTTGACTATTATACGCTTGGCCACGGAAGCATTATGTACATGTACAATAACCGTCCAAGTTACGATACAAGGAAAAACGGACTTGTCTGCGATCTTGATTTCGGTAATTTTGGTTTTGAATCCATCTGGAGCGATTTCGGTCAGGCGGGTATTGCGGGGTTCAGAGGCCACGTTAAACCCCTGCAATATACTGACGCCAAAGATATTCCCGTTATTGGCAACTTTGAAGTCGGCGCAACTTTCGCTTCCGATTTTAACGATCAGGCCGGCATTATTGCGGGAACCTATGATCATACAAAGCGTCTGTTCAACTCAACAAATGATAAAGGGAGCATGAGTATTTACGGATTTGATCTTGGGCTGCCAATATTAAATAATGAGTATCTCGGCTTAAAGTTCTACTACGATTATTCAAAAATTGCAAGCTTCGGCAGTGGTTCGGCTATAGGGCTATTGTTTAATTTCAATCTGTTTGGCCTTGCAAACTCTTCTCTTAAATTCGAACGCCGCATAAACGGAGACAAATACATAGCCGGTTATTTTGGTTCGATGTATGAGATTGAAAGATTTGCCCTGGATACAACAAAAGGAACTTTTACAAGTAAGGCTCTCACTCTTGATAATACAAAAGGAGAAAACGGATTTTTTGGCGAGCTGACAATTGATTTGCTAAAAGCTGTTACTATAACAGGAAGCTATCAAAGGCTTGACGACAGTCCTAAAAGCGGCATACTTCACCTTGTAACGGATATATCGCCTAAAGACGGCTCAATAGTTGCAAGAGCCGGTTACGATAAAATAAACATACAGGATGAAAAAGATTTATTTACTCTTGACGACCGTTCGTACTTATATACGGAGATTGGCTACAAGCCGTTGCCTTACCTGTTGTGCTCAATGGTTTATAACTGGACGTTCACACCAATAAGAGATAAAGACGATAAAGTAATTGACTTTAAAACACAGAAAAAAATAGAGCCGCGTATTTCGTTTATTTATCCCTTTAATCTTGCAGGCAGCAAATAAAACTCCGCAGGTGTTTATATCAGGTTTAAGCCGTTTCCACTATAAAAGGAAACGGCTTTTTTATTAAACATTTTCTTTTAAAAAGTTTTTCAGCTCATCGCTGTCATTAAACAGAAAATCGTATTTCATTGTTTTTACTTCATCAGCGGCGTAGCTATCCCAAAGAACCGCGGCCATTTTAACACCGGCCTCCTTCGCGGCCTGCACATCCACGGGTGAATCGCCCACCATAAGCGTGCGTTCCTTATTTAGTTTCAATGCATCTACAATCTTTAATATTCCTTCGCCCGAAGGCTTTGGCTTTTCAACATCGTCTCCTGTAATAACCATATTGAAATATTTAAGTATATCAAACTTACCTAAAGTTATACGCGTGGCTTCCGAACTTTTTCCCGTATCAACAGCAGCCAAAGCGCCGCGCTCTTTTATTAACACAAGTATTTCGTCCATTCCTTTATGCAGGCTGGCTATATCATGATTATTGGCGTAATAGTTAAAATAATCAGTTTTAGCTTCCTCAAATTTTTCGGGGCACCATTTTTTTAGTATTACATTTTCGGGCGGGCCAAAATTCGCAATAATCTCCTCATCCGAAATCAATTTGTTAAGATATTTTTTTGCAATAAATTTAAATGAAGAAAATATAAGGTTGTTGGTTGAAGTAAGTGTTCCATCCACATCAAAAATTATGCAATCAAAGTTTTTCATTAGTATCCTTTTTTAATTTAAATAATACAATTCGTCCGTCCATTCCGCTTACGGATAAAATACCATCATCAACAGGTTTTACGGAATGAACTCTTACCGTTCCAAGAAACAAAAGCGGCGTTATTTCATTCTCCTTATTTATTCCGTATACACATCCCTTTTGCGTGGTAAAAAGAATTGTACTATTATAATCAATTATATCGGAACACATACTTTCGCTTTTATTTTTATACGATAAACTCTTTTTAATTTTCCCGTCTTCCGGGTTTACAAAATAAAACTTGTCCTCTGTCCCTTTTACAAGAACATATTTCTTATTTTGGGTAATTCCAACAGACTCCCAGCAAGCAGTTGAATTATTGCGCCACACAGTTTTGCCGGTCAGCAAATCAATAGCGGTTAAGTAACCGTCCGGCGCGGCTATAAATACTCGTTTCCCATCCGTTACAGGCCGGCATCCGGCCGGGGATATATAGGGCTTGTTTTCGCCCTGCCACCGCCACAATGTTTTCCCGGTTGTAATATCAACGCAGTTAAAATAGGAATCCCAGCTTCCGTAAAATATCCTTCCGCCGCAAATCAGCGGATCGTCTTCTATTAACCCGGCAGCCGTACTATTTATCCATAAGGTTTTTAAGGATTCGGCATCCAGACAATACATTTTGCCATCCGCGGTTCCGGCAAATAATACATCCAAATTATTCCCGGAAATTTTACCCGTTGCCAGGTGCGAAGAAAAAATTTCGTTCAGTTTAATTTTATTAATAATTTTGCCCGTTTTACAGTCATTTATAAATATATTGCCGTTAATAAAAGCTGTATATATCTTTTCATGCAAAATAACCGGAGCGCTAACCGACTTCATACCAGTCTTATAATTCCAAAGCATTTCGCCTTTGGCGCTTATACAATATATGGTCCCGTCTTCCGTAACAACGGCAATATGTTTTTTATCGGCATAATGCCCGTTTGGAATTGTCTTATTCAGCTTGATATTGTTTACAATGTCTGTATTATAATTAATAAAGCTCACCGAATCGGTTTCGGTAATATGGTTCCTTTCGGCCCGCTGTACTGTATATAGCTTAATATTAAGCGAGTCTGTTTTCTCCTCGTAAAAATACATGCTGTCTTTATTAATAGTAACCGAACAGTAACCTCGTCCGTTTTTATTCTGCAAGGTAGTCCGCCCCATAACCGCGGGAATTCCGGCTATGTTTTTAAAAGCGTTTGTATGACCATGGCCGCATAGTATTGCAATTACATTGTGTTTTTTTACCCTGTTTGTAACTTCAAACCAGTTATCAAGCTGGTTATCCATAAAATGATGAGTTACAATAATAATCGGCTCATTTGTGTTTGTTCTTTCAAGTATGCTATCCAGCACAACAAGAGATTCAGGCGAAAAATGACCGCCATGTCCTTTAAGAAAAATACCCGTATTAAAGCCAAGAAACCTTATACCATCGGCCACAAAATTAAATTTATCATCTCCCCAAAGCGAAGAGAATTTTGTACAGCAGCTTTCGCTCCGTTTTGTATCGTGATTACCTGGTATGATATAATAGTTCACCTTTAATCCGTCAAGAATTTTTTTGGCAGTATCCAGATCGGCATTTGAACCAGCCCCTGTAATATCGCCTGAAATAATTACGAACTCAAAATCCTTCTTATTTATATCGTAAACTATTTTTCTAAGATTATTGTTTTCGGTCTGGGGACCAAGATGAGTATCTGTAAGCCACGCGAACCGGCACTGCTGCGCAAACAGTCCTGCTGTAAACAAAATAAATAGCGCGATTATTTTTCTCATATATTTCCCTAACTTTTTACTGAAAATATACTATTTGATTAACTAAACACTTTGCAGAATTAAATATGAGGATTATTTCCTCCATTCATATACTTAAATTATTCAATATTTGACAAATAAAGAAATGCTGTTGTTAAAAGCTCGCGGTAAATCGGTTTTAATTCTGATATTCGGGTAAACTTCACTTTTGTTTATTTTTACAGCAAGCCGTTTCATAGAAAAACACATAAAACGGCTTGCCTTAATTACAATTTATTTACAGCTTATTTAAGACTAAAAACTACTATTCGCCCATCCATACCGGATACAGCAAATAAATTTTCCGCTATAATTTTTACCGGATGCCCCTTTGTGGTTCCGAGAAACATTACGGGCGAAATTTCTTTTTCCTTATTTATTCTATACAACATGCCTTCCACGGTAGTAAAAAGTACATTACCGTTTTGTTCTATGACTTCGGAGGCCATTGTTTCAATATTATCCTCCAGAGAGACCGAATACATTATTTTGCCTTTATCAGGAGAAACGAAATAAAACTTATTTGAAAATCCTTTTACAAGAACAGATTTTTTATCGGCAGAAACCCCTATCGACTCCCAGCAATTCGGTTCTGTTGTGCGCCAGTTTGTTTTACCGGTTAACGCGTCAATGGAAGTCACAAAGCGATCGGGAGTTGCAATAAAAATGCTCTTGCCATCGGTAGCCGGTTTTGAAGCGCCGGGAGAATAATAGAATTTATCGCTCCCCTGCCAGCGCCATAGCGTTTTACCGCTGTTAATATCAGTACAGTTTAAATAGGTATCCCAGCAGCCGTAATACAGTCTGTCGCCAATAATTGTAGGCTCATCTTCAATCAGACCTGTTTCTGTGGGATTCATCCAGATAGATGTAAGCGTTTCCAAATCGTAACAAATCATTTTACCGTTTGAAGTCCCGGCAAAAACAACATCTTTTTCTTTCCCTTTAACCTCCATTTTGTGCGCAATAAGTTGAGATGAATACATTTCGCCGGTATTCATGTAGTTTAACATTTTACCGCTTTTACAGTCAAACGAAATAAGCTCGCCGCCAACAGTACCGGCAACAAGCGTATTTCCGCAAATCACGGGTCGGCTGATTATCCTTGAATTTGTTTTATAATTCCAGAGTTCGTTCCCTTTAACATCAAAGCAGTAAACAGTGCCGTCAAAAGCGGCCGTTGCAATATATTGGCTTGTTGCGTATAACCCGTAAGTTAAAGTTTTTTTCAGGTCGATATTTGCAATAACATTCGCGCCATAATTAACGAACTGAACAGAATCGATATGTTTTACATCATATTTCCCATTTTTAGGGATGCTGCTTAAATAGGTTGCTTTATCGTCTCCGTTTTCCTCATAAAAAGTAAGGGAGTCTCTTGAAACCCAAACGGAATTATAGCCCCAGGAGTTTTTATTTTTCAGAGTTGAGCGCGCCATAACGGCTGGTATGCCGTTCATTGTCTTGGCCTCGTTTACATGGCCGTGACCGCAGAACATTGCAATAACGTTATAGCCTTTTACGCGGTTGGTCAAATCGAACCAGTTATCAAGTTCATTATCGAGAAGGTGATGTAAGACAATAATTATTTTTTCTTTTTTGTTAACGCTTTTTAGAGTTTCCGAAAGCCAGTCCAGCGTTTCAGGCGCAACATGTCCGCCGTGGTTGCGCATACAGGCCGCCGAACTGATACCGATAAAACGTATTCCTTCATAAGAGAAATTAAATCTGTCGCTGCCCCAAAGCGAAGCGAATTTTGTACAGCAGCTTTCGCTCCATTTGCAATCGTGGTTGCCGGGAATAATGTGGTAAGGAATTTTAAGACTATCGAGCATTACTTTAACTCTTTCGAGATCTCTTGTAAAACCGTTTTCGGTTATATCCCCCGAAAGAATTACAAATTTAAAATCTTTTTTGTTTATGTCCCGTACAATTTTAACAAGATTCTCATAACCGTCAGGAGCCCCAATATGTGTATCGGAAAGCCAGGCGAATTTAAATGGCTGTGCGTTTAACAAAGCGCAGCTAAATACAAACAGAAACAAAAGCAATAAACTTTTCTTCATAATAATACCCGCAATATGTTTGAATAAATATATTTATGAATTAGTGGCTTTGCGTAAACAATCCGTAAAACCAAAATAGTAAAAAAACCTAAACGCCAAATTAACCTATTCCCCAATCGAAAAAATAAAAACCGTTCCGTCCATGCTTGCAGCTGCAAAATTACTGTTATCCAGTTTTCTTAACGAAAGCAGGCGCGCCGTTCCAAGAAACGCGAGCTCCTTTACAGTTGAGTTTTTTCCTATGGAATAAACCTTTCCGTTTTTAGCGGTAAAATATATCACGCCATCACTCTCAAATGCTTCTGTCGGCATTGTATCAAGTCCAAACCGGCAATTAATATTTTTAACAACTTTCCCGTCTTTTGTGGAAACGATATAGAACTTATCGGTAAATCCTTTTATCAAAAGATTTTTCTTATCGCGCGAGATACCTGTAGACTCCCAGCACTCGGCTTCTTTTTTTCTCCATTTTGCCTTGCCGAGCAATATGTCAACAGCGGTTACATACTTATCGGGAGTAGTTATATAAATGTATTTTCCGTCTGTTACAGGTTTACAAGCCGCGGGTGAATAATAAAAATTCGCGTTGCCAGAATAACGCCAGTTAATTCTGCCGGTAGATAATTCCAGGCAGTATAAATAGGAATCCCAGCTTCCGTAAATAATTCGGTTGTTCACAATAAGCGGTTCCGTTTCAATCATACCTTTGGCATCTTCATTTCTCCAGACTTCCTGAAGCGAACCTGTTTCGCAGCAGATAAGATTTCCGCCGGCTGTTCCGGCAAAAACAACATCAAGAGTATCGTTTTCGGTAATTAACCTGGAAGTTATTAGCTGAGAAGTTATTCCGTCATTTACCCCCATAGTTTGTATTACTTTTCCGGTTTCGGAGTTAAGAGCAATCAAATCTCCCTGTATTGTGCCAACAAGCAATTCGTCATTAACCCGTACCGGTTTGCCAACTATGTTCCCGCCTGTTGAATAAGACCAGACGATTTTACCTTCGGAAGAAATACAATATACTGTTCCGTCAACCGCAGCCGCATAAACCGTGCTATCGGCTGTACATATCTGCGCGGATATGGTTTTGTTTAACCGGACTGTGGCTATTTCCTTTACGCCATAGTTTATAAATTGCAATGAGTCTGTAATTACTTTTTCCCGTTTTACATTTTTTGCAAAAGCGGCAACTTTTTTTGAAACTGAATCTCCGCGCTCTTCAAACATAAAAACAGAATCTTTGTTTATTTCCACCGAACCATAGCCCCATTTGCCTTCCTTATCGTTTAATGTTGAACGGCACATTAAAGCCGGCAGCCCCGCAATTTCAGATTGCAGAAACGAGTGCCCATGCCCGTTAAACAAAGCGACAACATTGTATTCCTTAAATTTATTTATCAACTTAAACCAGTTGTCAACATCGCCATTAAGAGGATGATGCGTAATTATTATGACAGGATCGCTTTTATTTATTTTGGAAAGGACAGTGTCAATCCACTCAAGATCTTCGGGAACAATATGCCCGCCGCCTCCGCGGAGAATAACCCCGCTGTTCAGACCTATAAAATGCACTCCGTTATAAACAAAATTAAATTTATCATCACCCCACAATTCACTGAATTTTGTACAGCCGCTTTCAGACCATTTGGTATCGTGGTTGCCGGGAATCATATAATATTTAGTGTTCAGACTGTCAAGAATTTGTTTTGCTTCTTCAAGTTCGCTGTTACGTCCTTTTTCACCAATATCGCCTGTAACCAGCACAAACGGGAAATGTTTTGAATTAATATCGGCCACAACGTGGCTTAAGTTTTCGTCTGCGCCTGTATAACCTATATGCAGGTCTGTTATCCATGCAAATTTAAAATCCTGCGCAAACAGAGATGCGCTGAATAAAAAGAGGACACACAATAATCTGTATATTTTGTATATTTTTTTCATAGTAAAACCTATTTTTACACTATTAATTTACAAAAAAAACTTTACCCAATGAAGTAAATTGGAAAATGCATAAGAACCATAAAACGGCCATATAACATAAAATTTTACATAGGCTATTATACCGAAATCCATTATAAGTTTGTCTAACTTTTTTTATATTTAGCTGTCAAATTTTGGAAACTAATGAATACAATCAGAAATTTTTGCATAATTGCACATATAGATCATGGTAAATCTACAATAGCGGACTGTTTGCTTGGCGCAACGGGTACGGTATCGGAGCGCGAAGCCAAATCGCAGCTGCTGGATGATATGGATTTGGAACGCGAAAGAGGCATTACTATAAAGTCACATGCCATACAGATGAAGTACAAGGCTAAAGACGGAATTACATATACGCTTAATTTAATAGATACTCCCGGTCATGTGGATTTTTCCTATGAGGTATCGCGTTCACTTGCAGCATGCGAAGGAGCAGTTCTTGTTGTTGATGCATCTCAGGGAGTTGAAGCTCAAACAATAAGCAATCTTTATCTTGCCATAGACGCGGGGCTTGAAATAATACCGGTTCTGAACAAAATAGACCTGCCAAGCGCCATGGTTGATGTAGTACGCAGCCAGGTTATAGATTTGATAGGCTGCAAAGCAGAAGATATTCTGCTGGCTTCCGCCAAAGCCAATTTAGGCATACCGGAGCTGCTTGAAGCCATAGTCAATAAAATACCACCTCCCAAGGGAGACCCCGAAGCCCCCCTGCAGGCTCTTGTATTCGATTCCGTTTTTGACGCTTACCGGGGAGCTGTTGCGTATATAAGAATATTTAACGGCACTATGAAAGAAAACGACAAGCTCAGGTTCTTTTCAAACGGCAAAGAGGTGCTTGCCGAAGAGGTTGGAGTACTCGGTTTAAGAAAGATTAAAACAGATTCGCTTTCAGCAGGTAATGTAGGCTATCTGATTGGCGGAGTAAAGGACGTACACGATACCAAAGTGGGAGATACCGTTACCCATATTTATGACGGCTCAGATAAACCTCTGCCCGGATATAAAGAGGTTAAACCTATGGTATACAGCGGCTTGTATCCTACTGATTCCGATGATTTTGAAGATTTACGAGACGCGCTTGAAAAATTCAGACTTAACGACTCGGCTCTGATTTACCAGCCTGAAACTTCCGCCGCTCTCGGTTTTGGTTTCAGATGCGGATTTCTTGGTCTTCTTCACATGGAAATTGTGCAAGAGAGACTTTACCGCGAATTTAACCAATCCATTATTACTACTTTACCCAACGTGGAATACGAAGTTTATAAAAAGAACGGAGAAAAAATAATTGTAGATAATCCCGCTATGATGCCGGTGGTTGGAGATATTGACCATATAGAAGAACCATACGTAAGGGCGCAGATTGTTACCCCAAGCGAATATGTGGGCAATATCATGAAGCTTGCAATGGATAAACGAGGTATTTATAAAAATACAACTTATATAGACCCTACAAGAGCCGATCTGCAGTATGAGTTTCCGTTAGCGGAAATTATCTTTGATTTTTACGACAAATTAAAATCCACAACACGCGGTTATGCTTCTTTCGATTATGAATATATGGGTTATCAGGAAGCCGATCTTGTAAAGCTTGACATACTTTTAAATTCGGAACCGGTGGATGCGTTATCCATGATTGTTCACAGAAGCAAATCGTACGATTGGGGAAGAAAAGTATGCGGCAAACTAAAAGACCTTATTCCGCGTCAGTTATTCGAAATTGGTATTCAGGCCGCCATAGGTTCAAAAGTAATTTCAAAATCGGTTGTAAAAGCCTTGCGTAAAAACGTGCTTGCCAAGTGCTACGGAGGCGATATAAGTCGTAAACGTAAACTACTCGAAAAGCAAAAAGAAGGTAAAAAACGGATGAAGCAGGTCGGAAATGTGGATATACCGCAGGAAGCTTTCCTTGCCGTTCTGCAAATAGAAGATTAAACCGGAGTAAAATTGGGCGCTCATGATGATGAGGGAAGCGGGTTTGGCTCTACGTTCAAGCTGCTGCTTGTTATTTTTTTTATAATCCTGTTTATAAAAGCTTTCTTCTTGCAGGCTTTTTGCATACCAAGCGGCTCAATGGAAAATACGCTTATTGAGGGCGATTTCATTTTTGTAAATAAAATCGTCTATGGCCCTTCGGCTTATAATACAATACCCCTGTTTAACGCAAAACTACCGGGCGAAGGTTCTTCTTTCTATTCAAAACCCAAACGAGGCGATGTAATAGTTTTTGAATATCCGGGAGACAGAGACCAGCTTATTCCAACGCAAAATACAGACTACATAAAGCGTATAGTTGCCCTGCCGGGAGACACACTGTCATTAAAAAACAAAACCGTATACATCAACAACGTAAAAGGTTTTAAACCCGCCGGATTAATTTACAAAAGGAATTTTGTCAAACCGGAAAATCAGACTGATGAAAATATATTTCCCGTAAACTCAAACTGGAACGAAGACAATTACGGCCCTATTGTAATACCGGCAAAAGGCAGCTCTATAAAGCTCACTCCCGAAAATGTGTTTTGGTGGAAAACAATTATAGACCGCGAAATGAACGACCGTGTTGTTTCATTCCATAACGGAACAATAAAAATTAACGGTAAGGAAACGGATAATTACACTTTTAAGAAAGATTATTATTTTGTTATGGGAGATAACAGGGATAATAGTCTTGACAGCAGATATTGGGGACTTGTGCCAAGGGATATGATTATTGGCAGAGCAATGTTTATTTATTGGTCGGCAGATTTTAATACCCACTCTTTTCAGTTTACAAACATAAAAAAAATAATTAGATTTGATAGAATTTTCAGAACTATAGAATAGGCGTCGTTTTTCGGACCGGAATTATGGTTTCTAAAGTTCCAATATAGTATGTGTGTTTGGGGTAATTAAACAATAAACGGATTTTGTTTTTATTGAGCCTATTGTATTACTCCGGGAGTCAATTTTAATCTTTATCATATTGCAGATGAGCTGCAACTTTTTACTTATGAATAAAATATTCTTCTTATTTCTATTTTCAGCGGCTTCAATAGCTATATTTCCACAGACCAAATACTTTATATATTTTAAAGACAAAGGCGTATCCGGTATTAGCGCTTTGAGCAAAGGCAATCCGCTTTTCGAAAAAATATCAGCTGCCCTTTCCGGAAAATGTATAGAAAGACGCCAAAAGACGCTTGGGAAAAACAACTACATTACAGAAGACGATATACCCGTTAGCGAAGCTTATGTAAAACAAATTGAAAACCTTGGGATAAAGATTGAAAATAAGCTCAAGTGGTTTAATGCCATATCCGCGTATTTATCCGAAGAGCAACTATATAAAATTAAACAACTGCCTTTTGTAAGTAAAACCGAAAAAGTAAAAATCCTAAAGTCAATTGATATGCCTGTAATGCAAAGCTCTGCGGGCAAGTCGATCGCAAAAACAAATTCTGATACCGTATATGGCGGAGCGTACGACCAGCTTGAACTATCAGGCATTCCGGAGGTACATGGCAAAGGAATAACCGGTTCGGGAATTGTAATAGGGCTGCTCGATTCAGGATTTAACTGGGAAGTTCCTACAAGTCTTGCCAATTCGAAAATTTTAGGAGAGTACGATTTTGTTTTTCACGATTCCGTTACGGCAGATGAAAAACAGGACTACCGCGGACAGGATTCGCACGGTACAGCGGTACTTTCCACAATAGCAGCCAATAAACCCGGCGCTATGATGGGAGCCGCTTACAACGCCTCCTTCTATCTTGCAAAAACGGAATATATTCCTACCGAAACAAAAACCGAAGAGGATAATTTTGCAGCCGGTATGGAATGGCTTGAAAGCAAAGGGATAGACATCGCGTCTACCTCGCTTGGCTATAACATATTTGATAACGATGCCGACTCATATACATATTCAGACATGAACGGTAGAACGGCAATAAGCACAAAAGCGTTTCAGAAAGCCTTTTCGTACGGAATAGTTCTTGTTTGTTCGGCTGGAAACGAAGGGGATGGTTCCTGGAAATATATCACCACTCCTGCGGATGCCGATAGCGTAATTTCGGTTGGGGCGGTGGATAAATACAATAAAATTGCAAGTTTCAGTTCAAGAGGACCTACGTCTGACAATAGGACAAAACCCGAAGTTGTGGCTCAGGGAGTAAACGATTACGTTGTAACTACCGGCACAGCCAACAGTTATTCCCGCATGGACGGGACATCTTTTGCGGCCCCAATTACATGCGGTGTGGCGGCATTGCTTTTATCTGCTTATCCTCAGCTTACAAACAAGCAGGTGCGCAGTATATTGCTTAATACGGCAGATAACGCGTCTGCCCCAAATAATAATATAGGCTGGGGTCTTGTTTCAGCCAAAAGAGCCGTATCGTTTCCTAATATTTCAAAAGGCAATAATGAATTTTTATTGAATAAAATATTTTTCCCGAATAAAAACATCAGCTCCGTATCAGTTTTCACTTCGGAAGATGGAACTACTTTTACAGAAAACAGCATGGACTTAGTAGCCGGTTTATATTACAGATATACCTTACCTGTTAAAACGGATGGATTGCAGAATTACTTTTATTTTGTTTGCAATGATAGTCTTGGCAATTCCTCTATTGAACCACAAACCGGGCTCTATGCTTTCAATTACGGTTCAACCGATATAAAGATAACGACACCACAGAGCATTGCGGATATTCCGGCCTTAAGCCAGAATTATCCTAACCCCGCGCGCAGTTTTACTTTTATTAATTTTAAACTTGAAAAGGATTGTCAGGTTTCGTTAAAAATTTACGATATTCTTGGGAAGGAAGTAAAAACTCTTTTAAATGGTTTTTTACATAAAGGCGCTCATAGTAACAAATTTGATATGCAAAGCCTTGCAAGCGGAATTTATTTTTACAGATTAAACGCGGGGGGCAAATTATCGGTTAAAAAACTGGTGCTTATTAAATAATGGATACAAAAACAGGACAAATATAATATGTCTCAAGAATTCGAATATAAAGGCGCCACTGAATTTTCCTTTTTAGCATTAATGCTAAAGTATACCAAAAGCAATATAACAGCGGCTTTATTAGACCTGGCAGTATTTATATCAAATTTGTCTGTTTTTTATCATTCGTTTTTATCCAATTCGGATATCCTTTCGAACAGAATATTATTTCTTGCAGTTTTACTTTTTATCTTTTTCGTATTCCAGATTGTGGAAATATTCCAGAAAATAACTTTTCTGAGAAAATTCGAAAATTTAAAATACAACAACAATTTTTTACTTCATACAACCGGTTATGTTTTATATAAGCTGGAACACAAAACAAGGACTTACAAATACTTAAGTCCGGGATTTGTTCAGTTGACAGGTTATTCGAAAAACGAAATAAACAAACTGAAATTCAGTTCAATTGTAAAGAAAGTTGAAGTAACAGGAAAAAACACAGCCGATTACTCCAATTTTATTGATCAGGCAATTGAATCCGGCGCGAAAATTTTTTCAGCTGAATATTTGATAAAGACTAAGGAAGGCAGTTATAAATGGATTGAAGACGTAGCCATTATCAGAAAGGAAAACGGAAAACCCGTTGGCTCAGATGGAGTATTGCGCGATATTTCCAAGAAGAAAAACTACATTGCCTCCGTTAATGAAGAATTAAACAATATAAAAAAATATCTGGAAATTGCGGAAGTCTTATTTATTGTGCTGGATAAAGATCAAAATCTTACTCTCGCCAATACAAAAACATGCACCGTTCTGGGCTACAGAAAGAATGAACTGCTTGGTAAAAACTGGTTCGATAGTTTTATTCCGGCAAAAGAAGAAAGAGATTCGAAACAAGCTTTCAATAATACAATGATTGGAATGCAACCAGTTCAGGAATATTTTGAAGGAATAATTGTCGATCGTTATAATCAAGAACATTTGATTGGATGGCATAACTCAGTTATTAGAGATAACAGGAATAACATTATTGCGGTTATAAGATCGGGCATAGACATAACGAAACAGAAAAAAACGGAAAACTCCCTGAAGTTTGAAAGACAATTACTGCAAACTTTTATGGATAGTATTCCAGATGCCATATACTTTAAAGACAAGGAAAGCAGATATATACGCGTAGGTAAAGGAATACAGGCTTTCTTTAACAATAAAAACGCATCCGCGGAAATTATGACCGATTATGATTATTTCAATACAGAATATGCAAAAAATATTTGTATAGAAGATCAAAAAATACTTAACTCCGGCGAATCTATAATCAACAAAGTTGAAAAACCTCTGTTTATAGACGGAACACGTAAATGGGTTTCCACAACAAAGGTTCCGGTTTACAACGGTAACAACGGTATAGTTGGCATAGCGGGAATTTCGCGGGATATTTCCGAAATTAAAAAGGCGGAAGAATCAATTCGCGAAAACGAACAACGTTGGAAAAGTCTGCTTGAAAACTCTCCCATAAGCATTATCATCATAAGCGAAGGAAGAATAGTGTATGCAAACAGCGAAGCTGTCAAGCTTGCGGGCGCTGTTGGCCAGAATAAGATTTTAGGTAAACGGGCAATAGATTTTATACCTGTCGATTTCAGAAGGGATTTTTACAAGCTTATGATTTCATTTAGAAATGGCGATTATGAAAATCTTCTATATACTGAAGCTAAAATTTGCAACCTTAATGGGTGTATAATTGAAATTGAAGGTTCGGCCATACCGGTAACTTATATGCAAAAAGATTCCGCTCAAATTATATTCAAAGATATCAGCGAAAGAAAAAGGAATGAGAAATTACAAAAGATCATTGCCGAAATACTACATACTGCCAACTCCGATGTTGATATTAATCACTTCTATGAGTTTATTCACTGCTCTGTCAAATCCATTATGAGAGCTGATAATTTCTATATAGCTTTGATAGATAATGAAACAAGTCTGATACATTTTCCATACTTTGTAGATCAATTTGATAGCGTACCCGCGCCAATAAAACAGGGTAAAGGCCTTACAAGCTATATTATCAACGGTGGAAAACCGGTTTTGCAATCAGGGGATGGTATAGAAAATCTATTAAAAAACGGAATAGATTTATTAGGAACAAAAAGCAAAACATGGCTTGGAGTACCTTTAAAGATTCAGAATAAAATTATTGGGGCTGTAGTGGTTCAGGATTATAAAAACGAATCGGCTTATACAGAAGACGATCTCTTTTTGCTTGATACAATTTCATTCCCTGTATCGGGCGCGATTGGCAGAAAAATGGATATTGCGGAGAAAACGGATCTTATTACAAAACTGAAAGAAATAAACAGTTCCAAGGATAAACTATTCTCGGTAATTTCACATGATCTGCGCAGCCCGTTTAACGCCCTGCTCGGTTTTACCGATATACTGGTAAACGATTTTAATTCAATGCCGCAGGAGGATTTAAAACAATACCTTACATATATTAATCAAACATCTCATAATCTTTACAGTCTTGTAAACAAGTTACTTGAGTTTTCACGTTTCCAGACGGGTAAACTGGAGTTTAATCCGGTTAAAATTAATATTAAGGATTTGATAGAAAGGAATACAATACTTTTACGCGGCAATGCTATAAAAAAAGAAATTGAATTAATCTATGATGCTGATGAAGCCTATATAAAAGCTGATGAAGCCATGATAAATTCAGCGCTTCAAAATCTTATATCGAACGCAATTAAATTTACGCACCCGGGGGGAGTTGTATGCGTCAAGGGACATAAAACAAAAACGGACAGCTCGCAGATAGTGGAAATTTCGGTAAAGGATACGGGCGTTGGCATACCTCCCTCTTCCATGGAACGGCTATTTAAGGTTGATAAAGCATTTACAACCAGTGGAACCGCGAAAGAACCGGGAACAGGTTTGGGACTGATTCTTACACATGATTTTATAGAAAAAAACGGCGGAACAATAAACGTAAAAAGTGAACTAAAAAAAGGGACGGAATTTGTTTTTACTCTCCCATTATTTTTATAATTTAGAATATTAATACTAAGAGGTTTTTTATGGCTAAAATTATGCTTGTTGATGACGAACCTATGATTAGATATCTCTGCAAGTTCATTCTTAATCAAATGAAAATTGAAGTAATAGAAGCTAATTCAGGTTACGACGCGCTTGATAAAATAAAACAGGACGGCCTGCCCGATGCAATATATATAGATTACCGGATGCCGGATATGGACGGTATACAAACCATAAGCGAAATAAAGAAATTATACCCCGAAGCAAAACTTGTTCTGCTAAGCGCGGCCACGGAAGTTATGGATGAGGCAACTAAAGCCGGCGCAACCGGATTCCTTTCTAAACCGGTTATTAAAGCAAACTTAATAGAACTTACTAATAAAATACTTGGTTGATTTATTATGGAAAAAACAAAATTTTACGAAGGGAAAAAGATTTACCTTCGTCCGTATCAGCCCGAAGATGACCAAATGGTGTACTTCGGAAAAAACAACACACAGGTTCGCGAAACTCTTTTTTTATTTGCTCCAATGACGATGGATCAGGTGCAGGCCGAAATGAAACAATGGTCGCAAACAAAGGAATTCACGCTTTTTACCATTTGCAGAAATGAAGATGACATGCCTGTAGGGCAAACAGCATTTGTACGGATTGATTTTGTCAGCCGCGCCGCCGTGTTTTATCTGGCAATTTACAAGCCGGAATACTGGTCAAACGGGTACGGCGGCGAAGCCACACGTCTGATGGTTGATTACGGATTTAACATATTAAATTTAAACAGGCTCCATCTGCATGTTTGCGCCGAAAACGAACATGCCGTAGCAGCCTATAAAAGAGCGGGTTATACCATTGAGGGAACACTGCGGCAGGCAATGTATCATCATAACCGCTATATAGATTTTCATGTGATGAGTATGCTGAGAGAAGAATTTTACGCTAAAAAATAATTCTTATTCTTCACCGTTTTTCTTTTTTTCGAGCTCGTCCCACCTTTCATAAAGAGCATGAACATTCAGCTTGGCTTGTTCAAGCCGGGTGTTCAGCTCAATTATCTGATTGCCGTATTTTTCATAAAAATCCGGCAAAGCAAAAATAGCTTCAAGCTCCGACACTTCCTCTTCGGCCTGCATGATTTTTTCTTCCATCTGCTCAAGTTCTTTTGCTTCGGCCCATTTTAATTTTTTAGGAGCCGCTTTTTGCCGGGTATCTTTTTTTTCCGTTTTTGCCGGAGCGGCTATTTGCTGTAAACGGGCTTTCCTTTTTTCAAGATAGTAATCGTAATCTCCCTCGCTAAAGTATACTTTTTCATCTCCTTCAAAAGCGAGTATGCCAGTACATACGCGGTTCAGAAAATATCTATCGTGGCTTACAATAATAACGCATCCGTCAAACCGTATTAAGGCTTCTTCAAGTATTCTTAAAGTCGGCAGGTCAAGGTCGTTAGTCGGTTCATCAAGCAAAAGAAAGTTGCCGCCGTTTTTAAGTATTTTTGCAAGCATAAGCCGGCTTTTTTCTCCGCCCGAAAGTCTTTCAACTTTTGTATTTATCCTGTCATCGGTAAAAAGGAACCTTTTTAAATAACGCCAGATGGTTATTTTTTCGGAACCGAACATTACAAACTCTTTCCCCTCTCCAATTTCATCGAATACAGTGTTTTCCTCATTAAGCGCAAGTCTTGTCTGATCCACATAATTAAAAATTACCGTTTCGCCTATTTCCACTTTACCAAAGGTAGGTTCAAGTTCGCCGAGAATTATCCGGAGCAACGTAGTTTTACCCAAACCGTTTTTACCTACAATACCAAGTCTTCTCTTGCGTTCAAAGGCAAGATTCAAATGTTCAAACAAGACGCGTCCGCCCATTTTTGCGCCGGTATCCTTAAGATTTAGTATTTTGGTTCCCATTTTAGGCGGTTCGGGAATAATAAGTTCAACGTCAAGCTCTCTTGCAAATCCTTTTTGTTCAGCTACTTTATAATAATTATCAAGCCTGCTTTTCGATTTTGTTCTGCGCGCGCGCGGCCCCTTTCTTACCCAGTCAAGTTCGCTGCGCAAAAAGCTTATGCGTTTTTGTTCTTCCACTTCCTGAACAGTCTCTCTTTCGGCTTTGTTTATCAGGTAATCGGTATAATTGCCTGTATGCGAGTAAAACGTTCCATTTGAAAGCTCCACTATTCTGTTGGCAATCCTGTCAAGAAAATATCTATCGTGAGTAACAAACAAGCACGCGCCGGAGTAATTGGCAAGAAAATCCTCAGTCCATTCAATAGATTCAGTATCAAGGTGGTTGGTAGGCTCATCAAGAATCAGTAAATCGGGCCTCGAAACAATTGCCCTGCAAAGCGCTACTCTTCTTTTTTCACCCCCCGAAAGTGTATTTATATATCGGTCTCCATCAGGAGCATTAAGCGCCTGCATGGCTATTTTAATTCTGTTATCAAGGTTCCAGCCGTCAAGGCGTAGTATTTTTTCTTCCAGTATGTGCCTTTTATCGGAATCGTAAGGAAGGCTTTCGTATTCTTTAATAAGATTAAAAATATCCTGAACTCCAACAAGAATATTTTCATAAACCGTTTTGGTAAAATCGAGCAGAAACTCCTGCGGAAGATAACCGAGCGCCAGACCGGTTCGTTTTACAACCTCGCCAGAATCGGCTTCGTTTTGACCGGCAATAATTTTCAGAAAGGTTGATTTTCCAGTGCCGTTTCGGCCTACAAGACCTATGCAGTCCCCTTCATGGACCGATAAGGAGGCATTATCAAGAACAACCTGTTCACCAAAACTAACACATAAATTTTGAGCTGAAAGAAGTACTTCACTAATATTTGAGGACATTATAACCAATTTCTTAATTTATAAAGAACAAAAATAATAAAAGTAAGGCAATTATTTTAATTATTAGTGTGTTTATCAATTATTAATTAAATTTATATGGTTATAAATTCTGTCGATTTTTTTTCAAAGCATAATTGTATTTAATCTGCAAATTCAGGCAAAGATAAATTTTCGAAAAAAAAAGAAAATATCGATATAAAAAAAACAATTCTGAAATTATTATCAGGAAAAGACATGAAAAACACGAAAATAATAAGCGCAATTGTATTGATCGTTTTTTTACTTTTTTCGGCGGAAAGCGCATATTGTAAAGGAGGGAAAACAAACATGAATGAAGAGTTTATGAACTTTATCAAGAGATATGAGAAGAAAATAATTCCGCTCTCAAAACAGGCAAACCTCGGTTATTTTAACGCTACAATATCGGGTAAAGCGGAAGACTACCAAAACGCGGCAGCTTTGGAAGTTGAAAGGAGCAAAGTATACGCCAACAAAGAAGACTTTCTTGAACTAAAAAAAATAAAGGAGTCCGGCCAAATTACAGACCCAATTCTGAAACGCGAGCTTGAAGTTTTGTACAACGCGTATTTAAGCAACCAGACAGACGAAAAAAAACTTGAAGAAATGATAAAGCTTCAAAGCAGTATTGAGAACAGGTTTTCAACTTTCCGCGCAAAAACCGAAGGTAAAGTTTTAACCGATAACCAGATAGAGGAAACGTTAAAAAACTCGACCAATTCTACCGAACTAAAAGATACATGGCTTGCAAGCAAAAAGATAGCGGATACCGTAGCTGCGGATGTAATTAAACTTGTTAAGATGAGAAATGAATCGGCGAGGGAGCTCGGGTTTAAAAACTACCATGAAATGAGCCTGAAATTAAGCGAACAGAATCCGGAAGAAATAGAAAAGCTTTTTGACGAACTTGATAACCTGACGCGCGGAGCGTTTATAAAAGTTAAAGCGGAGATGGATGGCTCTCTTGCAATTCGCTACAATATCCCGGTTGATTCGTTAATGCCATGGCATTACCAGAACAGATACTTTCAGGAGGCCCCCAAAATATACGCGGTAGACCTTGACGGTTATTACAAAAACAAAGATCTTGTTAAAATAACCGAGGCGTATTACGCTGGTTTAGGACTGCCCATGGATGACCTTGTACAAAAAAGCGATTTGTTTGAGAAAGAAGGGAAATATCAGCACGCCTATTGTACTGATATAGATAAAGACGGCGATATAAGAGTTGTCTGCAATGTAAAACCTAATAACAGCTGGATGGGAACTTTGCTGCACGAATTCGGTCACGCTATTTACGATAAATTTATTGATAAAGATTTACCCTGGGCTTTGCGCGATCCCGCTCATACTTTTACTACCGAGGCAATTGCAATGATGTTTGGCAGGTTTTCTTCCAACGCTTACTGGATGAAAGATATGCTTGGTATTTCGCAAACGGAAAGTGAAAAAATAGCCGGAGAATCTTTCAAATCTTTAAGACTCGAACAGCTTGTTTTCAGTAGATGGGTGCAGGTTGTTTACAGATTCGAGAAAAGCATGTATGCAAACCCTGATCAGGATTTAAACAAGTTATGGTGGGATCTTGTGGAAAAATACCAGATGCTAAAACGCCCTGAAAACAGGAACGCCCCGGATTGGGCTTCAAAAATACATATTGCCAGTTACCCGTGTTATTATCATAATTATATGCTGGGCGAACTTCTTGCATCGCAATTGTATTATACCATTACCGAAAAAGCGCTTGGTCAAAAGCAAGGGAACGAACAAAGCTTTGCTGGTAAAAAAGAAGCGGGTGAGTTCCTGAAGAAATACATTTTTGCGCCAGGCAACAGGTACTATTGGAATGACATGATAGAAAAAGCAACCGGCGAAAAACTTACGGCAAAGTATTATGCAAAACAATTTGTAGAAGGGCTTTAAGAATTCTGTTTATAAAAGGCAGTTATAAAAATGGGTTAGCTATAAAAACGCCAACCCATTTAAATTTGTAAAAATACGGAACTCTATTTTAACTTTTCTTCGCCTTCGGCAATCCAGCCGTTGATTCTTTCAATTGATTTCTCAATATCAACAATTTTAACTTCCAGTTCCGAAATCCAGCCGGTTGCTCTAAGCACCCAGCTTTCGTTTGTTGAATTGGCAATCTGTTCCTTAAGCTCATCAACATGCTTAAGGCAGCTTTCATGCGCGTTCCGGGCTTTTTCGAGCCTTTCCTGGTTTTTCTTGAGGTTTTCTTTTACGCTGTTAAGATAATCTTCCCTGCGTTTCAGTTTTTCCTTTTTTACCTCTGCCCACCATGTATCGTGCTGTTCCCGGATTTTTTGAATTTCGTTAAAACACTCTTGTTTATGCTCGGTAAGCATTTCTTGTTTACATTCGCCTAATTTTCTTCCGGCTTCGTTAAGCAACTGACCCAGGTTTTTCATCTTTTCTTCATTAGCCGGTTCAGCAGCCAGTTCTTCGGTCGGAACTGCTTTAACAATCATCTCCTTAATTTCCGCCATTAAGGCTTCGGATGTATTCTTTTTAAGCTCTCTTTCCGCCTTGGAAAGCTTAGAAGCTGTATCGTGCAATGTTTTAAACTTCTTCCATGCTTCATCATGTTGAGTTCTTGAAGGATATTTGACTTCCTTGAAAGCTTGAAGAATTTCGGAAGCTTTGCCCCAAATTTCCTTCCAGTTTAATTTACTTATGGAAATTTCGCCGCTTTCGTCTTCCGTCTTTAATAGAAACTCAAACTCCCTAATTAAGCTATCGAGTATTAACCATTGTTCCATATGCGTTATAAATAAAATATTGTCAATAAAAAATATCTATTTTTAAAATATAACTATTTTTCACAAATAATTCTTTATTTTTTTAGGCCATTTTTTATTACCTAAGCAATAACATTTTTTTGATGCTTTTTTGTTCGTTCACACGAAGCTCGTAGAAATATACGCCGCTTGTGCAACCGGCAGCATTCCACATAACTTTATGTACGCCTTTATCAAGATTTCCTTTTACAAGAGATTCAACTTCCCTGCCAAGTACATCGTAAATTTTCAGCTCGGCAAACCCGCTCTTTTCCGTTGTAAACTCTATGGTTGTGGAGGGGTTAAACGGATTGGGATAATTCTGCTTCAGACTGAACGATAAAGGTATGTTTTGCTGGTAGTTTACCCCGGTAATTGCCGAAGGATACGTTATCCGCAGGTTATCAAGATATAGCGTACCACTGTAAACCTGACCGCTTGTACGGGCGCTGCCTAATTTTATTTTTATCTGTTTTATACTTGCAGGATAATCAAACACCGAATATGTTACAACAGGCGCGGCTTTAAAAATACAAGCTCTAAGCGTGTCGAATGATGTTGAAACATCCATATATTTGTTTGTTGCAAGCGTGAATAATTCATTGTTTTCATCGCTCAAGGTATAATAAAGCACATGTTTTTGTCCGTCTGATTTTCCGTCAATCTTTATTGAATCCGGAACGCCATAAAGCGGAATATTACAGTTTATATACACCCAGTTGTTCACTGTCGGGTTTCCATTGAATTTATAGTCTATTTTTAATGAACTTGTGCCCTGGCTGAATTCCTGGTTTGTCAAGCTTATTTTTGTACCGCTGGCATCAACATTTTCTCCGGAAACTGTAAACGCGGCCAAGTCTTCAAATCCATTAACCATCATCATACCGGTGGCCGATTGGACAGTAATATTAGCCGTATCTGCAAGTCCTTCGTATGTGACTATCACCTTGGTAGTACCTGGTTTTTTACCATAAAAAACGCCCGTGGAATCTATGGTTCCTATGCTTGTATCAAGCACTTTCCATGTAAAGTCAGAATTAGGCAGGTTGTAGGATACCTTATCAAAATCGAACATGCTTAATCTGAATTTTTGCGCTCTTACCATATTTGTAACTGCGTTTTTCGGCTGAACATTTATGCTGTCGAGCGATTTTACAATAATAAGCACCGAATCCTTCAGGCCGTTATAACTTACATATAAGTAACCTGTATCGGCTTTGCTTCCGGCAGTAAAAACGCCTTCTTTTGTTATTGAACCAAGTTGTTTATCTACAGAAAATACAGCCTGACTCGCGTTAATAGTAATCGGATTAAAATACTCGTCCAAACCGTCAATGGAGAATGATTGAGCGCCGTTTTTGAAAAGTTTTAAAGCGCCCGGATTCAGTTTGATTGATTTTAGAGTTCCGTTATCCGGAGCGCTTGAGATCACAAGCAAAGCGTTCGAAATTGCTCTTTCACCGCCATCGGAAGGATCGTTAACTATCGCGTTTCTTACCATCATTTCGGTAGAACCGCCGCCGTCAAAATTCAGACCTTCGGAGACGCCTAAAAATATCATAAAATCCGCCAGTTGCGGTAATGTCATACCCGCGCTCGCGTCTTCGCGTCCGTCAACTGCAATAAGATACAGTTTTGTGCTGTCTTTTGAAAAACCGGCCGCTGTTCTCGGTTCAAACAAATAGGTGTGGTCCGGGCCGCCTTCTTCCGCATACCCCTGATCAGCATAATTTTTTCCCTGAGATACAATTTTAGGATAACCGCCAAGCAGCGTCATCAATTTGTTTAAACCCGGTGTAATGGAATTTACTACTTTAACCGTATCTCCAATTTTCACATTATCAACCAGAAAGGTTTGAGCTTTTCCGTGCCCCGAAATAACAACCTGGTTGCCCGAATATGCCATATTGCCGGCGCCGTTAACTTTTTTTGTCACTACACAGCGTATAGTATCGTTAACAGCCCAGGCATCAATAGGTTCCAATAAAACCTCCGCACCATAGACATTTGTTTTAGTAGAAGCGCCAAATAACTGGTTATACATTATCATCTGATCTGCATTTCTAGTATCATTCACGTTGCTGATTGCGAATGTACCATTAGACGTTATTAATGATCCCGACATCGTTACCCTTGCAAGCATCGGTTTTTTGTTAATATCAAAACCTATTGTGGAAAGATTGATCGGGTCCCGGAGAATTTGTCCGTTTTCAATTTGTATATTAATTGGAGTACCCGAACCCAGATCAAAAAAGTCCGCGTTTACAATACCTATAACTCTATGCCCCGGAGCGCTTTTTCTTGCAACCATGGAGGATAGGGTTTCTCTCCCTACAATATTGTCTTTACCCTTAAGACTTTCAATGGAAGTGTATTTATTTGTCAAATCCACTTCCAGCACATACATTTCCCACGGAACAGACAGGGTAACGAACTTAGTATATTTTATACCCATGCCCACTTGTTTCGTAAAAACAGTATCATATTTATACTGCTGGGCAAAACTGTTCTGAATTAAGAATAAAAGAGACAAAGCAATAATCAATTTTTTCATTCAGACTCCATAAATATTAGTAATTGTTAGAATAATCTTCCTTTTATATATGATGTTTTTCCCCTTTCACAGAAACAGGCACGGATATAAAGTCAATACTTTCCGGATAAGACATTACCCCAAGCCGAATCCGTAAAGCAGTTAACAAGTATAACTGTTCGTATTTAACCTGTCTCAAAAATGCATTGTTAATATATAAAAGCTTTTTGACCTTGGTCCAGTCAATAAAAAAACCTAAAGTTTAACTTAATAAAATTACAAAGTAAAAACATTATTATTATGAAATTTTGCTTTATTATAATGTTAAGCTTTACCCTTTTTACATGTTATAAGAATATCAACAAAACAATTATGTGTACATTTTACACTTTATATGACTTAAAGGTATTTGTCATAAATTTTTAAGAATAATTTGCTTGACATAAAAGGAAAAACGTTTATTTTAGTAAACGGTAATATTAACGTTTACTTTATCGTTTAAGTAAAGTTACCGGCCGTATGAGTGTAACTCATGTGGCGAAGCACTATCCTCCCCTTTCATTAACAAACAAAATAAATCAAATCAATGACCGCAAAAAAAGCAACCTTTTTTGTAATGTTTTTTGTTTTATCGTTCTTTTTGCCCTTTGCAAGTAACGGGCAGCAAAAGAGCAGCTTAACCTTCCAATTAAAGAACAACTCAAGCCTTGTTAAAAAAGATATTATAGTAGATATAGGCTTAAACGATATTAAGAAAAAGCTACCTGATTTTTCAACCGAATCTTACATAATAATGGCTGGGGATGACATTGTTCCGGCAGAAGAGATAAAAGATTTTTCAAACGGTTCACCTGCCCTGTTGCTGAGTTTAAGCTTTTTGCCGCAGGAGACAAAAACGGTAAATGTGGTTAAAGCCCAAAACGAAATACCAAAATTGACGAAAAGAACTCAGGCTTACCTGGGGCAGAAACACGGCTTTGAAAGAGTGGACAAATATTACCGCAAAGGATATTTTAAAAGTGTTGGACATACAAAAATGCCCAATGACCACTTTGCGCACGATGCACTTTATCAGTTTGAAGGTCCCGGCTGGGAATCGGATAAAATTGCTTACAGGTTTTATCTTGATGATAGAAACAGAACGGATATTTTCGGTAAAACAATACCGGATGTTGTCTTGAATAAAGTCGGCATAGACGATCTGGATTCCGGTAATGAAGGATACCAGAATCCGCAGCCATGGGGTATGGATATTTTCAAGGTCAACAATTCACTTGGCATTGGATCAATCTCAACACTGAACGATGGTAAAGTAATAACTATTGCAAAAACAGATAGCACCGTTTGCGATATTGTGGAAAACGGAAATCTGTTTTCAAAAATCAGAACACAATATTACGGCTGGAACACAGGCAAAAACAAGTACGACCTAACCGCCGATATTTCAATTGAAGCCGGAAGCCGCCTGACAAAAAACGAACTGTACATTAAAGGAGATTTGGATAATATATGTACTGGTCTTGCAAAACACGATAGCACCGAATTAATAAAATCGTCCGCAGATAAAAGCGGATGGGGTTATTTGGCTCTTTACGGCGTACAGGCGCGTTCGGGAGATAACCTTGGTCTTGTAATATTTTATAAAAATTCTGCTTATATTTCTTCCGGCAATGATGCCGAAAGTTATTATATAACTTTAAAACCGGAAGAAGGCAAAGTAACTTACTATTTTGCGGCAGCCTGGCAACAGGAACCGAACGGCATAAAAAATAAAGAAGATTTTCTTAAGTACCTGGAACAGACAAAAGAATCACTTGAAAGCGATATAACCGTATCATTCCTCTAAACAGGAATATGCGCTTGTTATTTAAACAATTATTTTTTAAACAAATTAAGATTAATAATGGAACAGAACTTTATACACGAAGATTTTTTACTTGAAAGTAAGACGGCCAAACATTTGTTTCACACTTATGCCAAAGAGCTGCCTATAATTGATTATCACTGTCATCTCCCAATACAGGAGATCGCATCAAAAAAGAAATTTGAAAACCTGACGCAAATATGGCTTTATGGCGACCACTATAAATGGCGCGCCATGAGAGCAAACGGCATTAATGAAAAATATATTACCGGAGACGCCACAGATCTTGAAAAATTTGTTGCCTGGGCCGAAACCGTACCTAACACCTTGCGCAATCCTCTGTATCACTGGACGCACATGGAACTAAAAAAACCTTTCGGCATTGCAGACAGATTACTGGATAAAACCACAGCTCTTGGGATTTGGGAAGAGTGCAATGCAAAACTTGCCACCGATGAGTTTTCCACCTACGGTTTAATTAAACAGTTTAACGTTGAGACAGTCTGCACAACAGACGATCCCGTTGACAGTCTTGAATTTCACAAGCAGATTAAACAGGCCGGTTTTGAATTTAAGGTAATTCCTGCATTCAGGCCAGATAAGGCAATGGCAATTGATATGCCTGAGACTTATTACGATTGGTTTGCAAAGCTGCAGGCAGTTACAGAATTCGAAATAAAATCTTTTAAGGATTATCTTGAAGCTCTGAAAAAACGCCACGATTATTTCCATCTTAACGGCTGCCGTCTTTCGGATCATGGCATTGAAGCCCCTTACGTTGAAGAATACACCGAACAGGATATTGAGAACATTTTCGCAAAAGTTCTCCTGAAAAAAGAACTTTCCTTAAGCGAAGTATTAAAGTTCAAATCGGCAATGCTGTATGAGTTTGCAGTTATGGATCATAGTAAAAGCTGGGTACAACAGTTCCACTTTGGAGCGTTGCGCAATGTAAACTCCAAAATGTATAATACGCTTGGCCCTGATACAGGATACGATACCATGGGAGATTTTGAAATTGCAATGCCGCTCGTTAAATTTTTGGATAAACTTGAAAAACAGAACAAGCTTACCAAAACAATTGTATACAACCTGAACCCGCGCGATAGCGAAGCCCTGACAACAGCTATTGGCTGCTTTCAGGATGGTTCCATTGCAGGTAAAATGCAGTATGGAAGCGCCTGGTGGTTCCTCGATCAGAAAATTGGAATGGAAAAACAAATCGATACGCTTTCGGTATTGGGACTTTTGAGCAAATTTGTAGGTATGCTTACAGATTCAAGAAGTTTCATTTCGTACCCGCGTCATGAGTATTTCAGAAGAATTTTATGCAACGTTATAGGACGCGAAGTTGAGAATGGTTTAATTCCAAACAGCGAAGAACTTGTTGCGCCTCTTATTAAAAACATTTGCTATTATAACGCAAAGAACTACTTCGACTTTTAGTATTAAAAGACAGGCATAAACGCCTGCTATCATTTTAACCGAAGATTGTCAATGCTTCTCCTGATCTATCGGGAGAAGCATTCTCATTGCCGTTACAAAATGTTCCAGCTAACTGTGAGTTGCTCCTGGCAAGCTTCGCTCCAAAGACTCCACTCGCTATGACAGCTTTATTCTGCAATTTTGTTTTTATTTTGCAATAGTCAATCCATAAACAAACCGTAGCCTAATATGAAGAAAATAGTATGCGCCCTGTTATTATTTGGTTCGCTTTTTACGTTTCAACAAACTGTAAAAGCCGGTGATAAAGTAAGCTGGAAATCGTTACCGGGGATATTAAAAAATATCAAACAGCCTGCTTTTATAAATAAGGACTATGACATAACCAAATATGGAGCGGTTGGCAATGGAGTTGCGGATTGTACAAAACCAATCAATGACGCTATTACAGATTGTAACAAAAACGGGGGCGGACGCGTAGTTGTTCCCAAAGGCATTTACCTGACCGGCAGAATATACCTTAAAAGCAATGTTAATTTATATGTTTCAAAAGACGCGGAATTGAAATTCAGTCAGGATAAAAACAAATATTTGCCTGTAGTTCTAACACGATTTGAGGGTGTGGAATGCATGAACTACTCTCCCTTTATTTACGCGTATGAAGAAACAAACATTGCCGTAACGGGCCATGGCACGCTTGACGGACAGGGAGACGATAACAATTGGTGGAACTGGGCAAGTAAAACGGCAAAGACCAATACTCAAAAGGAAGACAGGCAAAAGCTCATGGAGATGGGTGAAAAAGGAACGCCTGTTTCGGAAAGAATTTTTGGCGAAGGTCACTTATTAAGAACAAATTTTGTACAGCCATATAAGTGTAAAAATATTTTAATAGAAGGCGTAACTTTCAAGAACTCGCCTATGTGGTTTCTAAACCCGGTGTTATGCACAAATGTTACCGTTAAAAAAGTCACAGTAATTGGGTTAGGCCCCAATAATGACGGATGCGATCCGGAATCGTCAAAAGATGTTTTAATTGACGGCTGTTTTTTTAATACCGGCGATGACTGCATTGCTATCAAGTCCGGAAGAAATAACGATGGCAGAAGAATAAATATACCAAGCGAAAACATAATTATACGCAACTGCACCATGAAAGAAGGGCATGGCGGCGTTGTAATTGGAAGCGAAATTTCGGGCGGAGTAAAAAACGTTTTTACCGAAGACTGTATAATGGATAGCCCCGAACTTGAACGCGCTCTCCGTTTAAAAACAAACTCTACAAGAGGCGGAGTAATTGAAAACATATTTTTCCGTAATGTTAGTATAGGACAGGTTAAAGAAGCGGTAGTAAAAGTGAATTATTTTTATGAAGAGGGAGATTGCGGTAAATTTACTCCAGTTATAAAAAACATTAAAGTTGAAAATGTAATTTGCAAAAAAAGCAAATATGCGGTTTGGGTAAAAGCATACGATCGCTCCCCGCTTGAAACGCTGGAACTGAAAAACTGTAAGTTTGATAACGTTGAAGAAGAAAACGTTACTGAAAATGTTAAAGGATTTAAACTGAAAAAAGTTGTAATAAACGGTAAAGAGGTTAATAAATAATATCAGGCCAACATCCCCCGCCGCAAGCGGCGCCCTTTCAAAGGGGGAATTTAAGGACTTAACTTTTTTTATCTCAAGCCGTTCTATTCCATTTGTAACAATCGCAAATATCGTAAAGCTTCAATTCATAAAAAGAAAGTTTATGCAATATAAATTCAAATTATTTTTACTTAGCAAATTGCTGTTAGCTTCGCTACCGGCAGTTCTGCTTTGGAACAGTCCATCTGTCTTTGCGCAGTCTAATATAAAGCTGCAAATTAATACTGAATTACCGGCAAAAATAGGGGATAATTTTATTGCCCTTCATCCTGATTCCATTGTTTATGAGGATGAAGCCAAAAGTAAAAGATGGAATTATGAGCAGGGTATTGTTCTTGACGCTTTCTACAGGCTTTATAAATACTCAGGCAATAAAAAATACTACGAATATGCAAAAAAGAATCTCGATTATTATATTCAGAATGACGGGACAATTGCGACCTACAACCTAAAGGAATTTAACCTTGATAATGTAACTCCGGGGCGCGCGGTATTATATTTTTACAATGCCACAAAAGACGAAAAATACAAAAAAGCGGCCGATACGCTACGCGAACAATTAAGACAGCATCCACGCACGCAGGAAGGAAGTTTTTGGCATAAGGCAATATATCCCAATCAGGTGTGGCTTGACGGGTTATATATGGCGCAGCCTTTTTACGCAATGTATGCTAGTGAGTTTAATGATAAAGAGGCTCTTAAAGATGTTATACGTCAGCTTGTCTTGATTTATAATCACGCGAAAGACTCCTCTTCGGGATTGCTTTATCACGCCTGGGATGAAAGCCGCAAAATGCCTTGGAGTAATCCGCAAACCGGAACATCTCCTAATTTTTGGGGACGCGCGGCAGGCTGGTACGCCATGGCGCTGGTTGACGTTCTTGATTATATTCCAACAGATTACCCCGAAAGAAAAGAGCTTATAAAAATATTAAATTCTTTTTCGGCGGATATTCTTAAATACAGAGATGAAAAAACAAAGCTTTGGTTCCAGATACTAAACAAACCCGAAGACAAAAGAAATTACACGGAAGCTTCAGCCTCGCTGATGTTTATTTACGCTTTTGCAAAAGGAGCCAACAACGGATATATTGACAGCAGATTTTTCAATTACGCGGAAGAATCTTTTAAAGGTGTAATTGACAATTTAATCAGTAGTCCTGATGGAAAAACTTTTAACCTCAACAGAGTCTGTAAAGTTGGCGGACTTGGAGGCAAGCCATACAGAGACGGCAGCCTCGATTATTATTTTAGCGAACCGGTAAGAGTTAACGATTTTAAAGGATACGGCCCGTTGCTGCTTGCTTCGCTTGAAATTGCAAGAGGTTTGAGCAACCATATTGGAGAAGGAAAAACAGTAGGACTCGATTACTACTTTAACAACGAATGGAAAGGCAGTAAACGTTACCATTACGTTTGGGAAGATTCAGCTTTTTCCGGTTTTTCGGAATTTGGAAATATTTTTAAACAAAGCGGAGCCGAAATAAAATCCATTACCGGCGCGCCGTTGCAAAGTGTATTGGATAGTTTAAGCGTTTACATAATTGTAGACCCGGATACTCCGGCTGAAACAGACAAGCCGAATTATATTAGCGATAATGACATCGCCTCAATTACCGAATGGGTAAAAAAAGGCGGTGTACTTTTATTACTGGCAAATGACAGCGCAAATTGCGAATTTAAACATTTGAATTTATTATCTGATAATTTCGGAATCCATTTTAATGAGGATAGCTGGAACAGGGTTACCGGCAAAAACTTTGATATGGGGAAATTTGATTCTCTCCCCTCGCATCCTTTATTTAAGAATGTAAGCAAGCTTTATCTTAAAGAAATTTCCTCTATCGCAATTTCAAAAAATGCCGAACCTGTGCTTACTAAAGATGGCAGGGTTTTTATGGCCTCGGCAAACTTTGGAAAAGGTTTTGTTTTTACGGTTGGCGATCCGTGGATTTACAATGAATATATAGATAACAGAAAATTACCAAAAGATTTTACAAATTATAATGCCGCAAAAAATCTTGTTTTGTGGCTGTTGGAAAAATGCACCAATTATTAAACAGAATAAAAATACGGAGATAATTAATTGAAAGTTGTAACGTTCGGAGAGATAATGTTGAGGCTGTCAACTCCAGGGTTCAGCCGTTTTGTACAGGCGGATAAATTTGATATTAACTATGGCGGAGGCGAGGCTAATGTAGCAGTATCGCTGGCCAATTATGGATTTGAATCTTATTTTGTAAGCAAATTGCCCAAACACGAAATCGGTCAATCGGCTGTGAATTTTATGAGGCAGTACGGAGTAAAGGATGATTTTATTGTTCGCGGCGGAGACAGAGTAGGCATCTATTACCTTGAAAGCGGCGCGAGCCAACGCGCTTCAAAAGTGATATACGATAGGGCCGGTTCATCAGTAACACAAATGAAAAAGAATGAACTTGACTGGAACAAGGTTTTTGAAAACACAAAATGGTTTCACTGGACAGGCATTACGCCTGCCTTGGGTAAAGACGCTCAGGAATGTCTTTTAGAAGCCTGCAAGGGGGCCAAGGCTCATGGCGCAACAATCAGCGCCGACTTGAACTTCAGAGCCAAACTTTGGACTCCGGCCGAAGCGCAAGCCGTCATGGTTCCGTTAATGCAATATGTTGATGTTTGTATTGCAAATGAAGAAGACGCGGAAAAAAGTCTCGGCTTTTCAGCCGCTTCAACAAATATTGAAGGAGCCGAACTTAATGAGGAAGGTTACTTTGAACTAGCAAAACAGTTGAAACAGAAATTTGGTTTTAAGGCTGTTGCCATTACGTTAAGAGAAAGCTTCTCAGCCTCGCGCAACGGCTGGAGCGCTCTTTTACACGATGACAAAGACTGCGCGCAACCTTACCGTTCAAAAAAATACGATATTAACATTGTTGACAGAGTCGGGGGCGGAGACTCATTTGCAAGCGGTTTAATATACGGTTTGCTAAACAAACAATCTACTAAAGACGCTCTTGAATTTGCCGTTGCGGCTTCCTGTCTGAAACATTCAATACCGGGAGATTTCAATCTGGTATCTGTTGATGAAGTTGAAAAACTCGCCAAAGGTAAAGGTTCGGGGCGTGTTGAAAGATAAAAATATTTTGTTAATTGGAGGTTGAAATGGAAGTTCGCTATACATGCGATCCGCAGGGATATAAAAGAATGACAAGTGACGAACTGCGGAAAATGTTTTTGATTGATTATTTATTCGAAGCAGGAAAAGTAAATCTTGCTTATACTGATACCGACCGCGCTATTGTTGGCGGCGCGGTTCCTACAGATAAACCACTTGAACTCCTGAGCAGCAAAAAGGAAATGGCTGCCGATTATTTTGCTCAGCGAAGAGAAATAGGGATATTCAACGTGGGCGCAAACGGATCAATAATTGCGGATGGTGTTGAATATAAATTAAAGAAATACGATTGTCTCTATATTGGCAAGGGAACAAAGAAGATTGAATTTACAAGCGAGCAAGCATCCGATCCGGCTTATTTCTATCTTGTAAGTTATCCCGCTACCATGGAATATCCATGCAGCCTTATTAAATACGAAGATGTTGAACCGTTAAAACTGGGGGCTTCGGAATCGTTAAACAAACGCAGGCTTCACAAATACATTTATCCCGGCAGGTTCCCTACAAACCAGCTTGTAATGGGCTTTACTACTCTTGAGACAGGCAGCGGCTGGAATACAATGCCGCCTCACACGCATCAAAGACGTACTGAGATTTATATGTATTTTGATATTAAACCTGATGCTCTTGTTTTTCATTTTATGGGCGAACCTGATGAAACAAGACATCTTGTTGTGCGGGATAAACAGGTAACCATTTCTCCAAGTTATTCAATTCATACCGGGTCTGGTACAAGCAATTACAGCTTCATCTGGGCAATGGGGGGCGAGAATCAGGATTTTGACGATATGGATGGTTTTTCCATTAACGATTTAAAATAGAATAGTAGTTTGAAACATTCGGGCGGCAGTTTTCTTTTGCCGCATTTAATTAATTTGATTTAAGATATTTCTTTCTGAATATAATAATGTTAAATTTAGACCTTAAATCAGGCATTTTATCTAATTCATTAATTGTTACAGCAGAAAGTTAAAAATGACAAAAAAATATCAGCCAGTAAAACTTGATGACCTGGCAAAAGAACTTCACGTATCAAAAGTAACAATATCAAAAGCTTTACGTGACCACCCGGATATTTCCCCCGAGACAAAAGCAAAAGTAAAAGAACTTGCGGAAAAACTTGAGTATACTCCAAACTTTATGGCGCGCAGCCTCTCAAGCCGTAAATCGAACACAATCGGTTTGGTAATACCCAAAGTAGCTCATATCTTTTTCGCTTCAATGATAGAGGCTATTTACAATATCGCCTTCGAGAATAATTACGAAATTCTTCTTACTGTTTCTCAGGAAAAAGCGGATCGTGAAAAGAAGCATATTCAGTCTCTTCTTTCCATGCGAGTAGACGGACTGTTGATTTCAATTACGCAGGAAACAAAAGATCTTGCCATCTTTAATAAAGCGCAGCAGCTTGGCGTGCCTATGGTATTTATTGACCGTGTTCCACAGCTTCCCAATGTGTCATCCGTTACTGTTGATGACCGCGGCGGCGCGTTCATGGCCGTTGATTATGCAATAAAAAAAGGATATACTAAAATTGGGCACTTCGGCGGGTTCCACCATTTGAACATAGGACGAAACCGATACGAAGGTTTTCTTGACGCCATGAAGATGCACAATATTCCAATCAATCCTAATTGGGTTACGGAAGGCGGATTCAGCGAAGAGGACGGCTACAATGCCTTTAAGAAAATATACGAGCAAGGGAGTTATCCTAATTATATACTTGCAATTACATATCCTGTTGCCCTTGGTATATATGCAGCAGCTCTTGAGCTTGGCTTGAATGTGCCAGAAGATGTTGAGGTTACATGTTTTGGAAAGTATACCTTTACAAAGTATATTCCATCCATTTTCAATTTTGTTGATCAGCCCGCAAAAGATATTGGCACCGAGGGTATAAAACTGATGATTGACCAGATCAATCACCATAAAAAATATAAGCCCAAACAAATTGAGTTGAAAACCGATTTGATTATAAATGCCGACAAAGCGAAGAAAGAAATTCTACTTTAACTGACAAGTAACAAGCTAAGCTTATTTTGAAAGCTTAGCTTGCTTTATAAAGACTAAATTCCCTTCAATACGCTTATTCAATTCCCAAAACAATGAATACTGTTTTAACGCTTAACCGTTTTGCCGTTATATTACTGCTGTGTTTTTCAGTAAATCTGTTTTCGCAGGCAAAATCAGGCAGTTCAATTACCATTTTCATGGTGGGCAATTCCACAATGGCCGATAAGCCATACGATAAAGGTAATCCCGAAAAAGGATGGGGACAGGTATTTCCTCTTTATTTTAGGCCGGGCATAACCGTAGAAAACCACGCGGTAAATGGCCGCAGCACAAAAAGTTTTATTGACGAAGGCAAATGGAATATAGTTAAAGACCGCATTAAACCGGGCGATTATGTGATAATTGAATTTGGGCATAATGATGAAAAGATAGAAGATCCAAAACGTTACGCCGCGCCTGAAACCGGCTTTAAAACAAATCTTATGATATTCATTACAGAGACCCGTAATGCGGGTGGTATTCCTGTTCTTGCAACTCCGGTTAACAGAAGGAAATTTGACTCCACAGGTCATTTTCTGGATACCCACGGCAAGTATCCGGATGTGGTCAGGCAGCTAGCGAAAGAATTGAATGTGCCTTTACTGGATCTACATAAAAAGACTGAACAGTTGCTTAAAGATTGCGGGGCGGAAATCTCGAAAAAATTTTTTATTCACGTTACATCGTCCGAATATCCCAATTTACCTACAGGACGACAGGACGATACACATTTTTCTGCATACGGAGCCTTTAAAATTTGCGACTTTGCGGCAGAAGAAATTAAAAACAAAATTCCGGAGTTAGCCAAATACTTAAAAGACTGATTTTATAAATCACTCGCCGGATATGCAGAACACGGGCTTATAATAAATACTATGCTGGTGTATTTATTATAATGCAAAATTTGAAAAGTATAATTTTATGCACCCGGTTCGATAAAAAAGCAAAGAAAATCAAATGAAAATAATTAGGAGAATAGAATGAATTTACCCAAATACTCAATGGGTGTAGGCGACCGCTTTTTTCATGAAGCGGAAGCCCAGCTTACGGCATTTTTTAAATTAAAAGAAGCAGGCGTTGAAGCCGCGCCCGTGTGGAACAAATCAAACAGGGAACACGAAATAATTGGAACAAACCCGGATTCTGTCAGGCTTAAAGCGGATGAAGCGGTAAATAAATTAAACTGGCCGGGCGCTTACTTTGTAGACGCCGATCATATTGGACTTAATACAGTTGATAAGTTTTTAACTTCAAGCGATTTTTATACTCTTGATGTGGCTGATTTTATTGGTAACGCCGCATCTGAGGCCGATGTAAAAACATTTGTTGAAAAGTATAAAAAATACGCCGGCAAACTGGTTTTACCCGTCAGTAATAAAGAAATAAATATTACCGAAGAGCAGATAGAGGAAGCCGCAAAAAAATATCTTTATGCCATACAGGAAGCCGGAAAAATTTACAGACACATTGAAGCGAAAAAAGGAGCGGGAAATTTTGTTACCGAGGTATCTTCCGATGAAACGGAAACTCCGCAAACTCCGGTTGAACTTCTTTTCATTCTCGCGGCAATAGCCGAAGAAAAAATACCGGCCCAAACAATTGCGCCCAAATTTACCGGAAGATTTAATAAAGGCATAGACTATGTAGGCAATCTTGCTCAGTTCGAATCGGAGTTTAACGATGATCTTGCAGTTATAAAATTTGCAATTAAAGAATTTGGCCTGCCTGAAAATTTAAAACTCAGCATTCACTCGGGAAGCGATAAGTTTTCAATTTATCCTATAATGAAGAAAGCTATCAGATTATTCGATGCGGGTATACATTTAAAAACCGCCGGAACAACCTGGCTTGAAGAAGCCGCGGGTCTCGCGCTATCGGGCGGTACGGCGCTTGAGCTTATAAAAGAGATATACGCCAACGCTTATGACCGTTACGATGAAATGTGCAAACCGTATTTAACGGTAATAGATATAGACACCAATCGCCTCCCTTCTCCCGCAGAAGTTTCAACATGGGACGGCGTTAAGTTTGCAAACGCTTTGCGCCACAATCAGGCAAATCCGGAATACAATATTAATTTAAGACAATTAATACATGTTGGTTATAAAGTAGCTGCGGAAAAAGGCGAAACATTTACCAACGAACTTGTTGTAAACAGAGCAAAAATCTCTGAACTTGTAACCGAAAATATTTTTGAGAACCACATGAAGCCTTTGTTTTTATAATAGGTTTCAGGAACATTAAAGGAAAAGAGACCGCCCCTCAAGGCGGTCTTTTTTATTTTAAACTCAAATTTTTTTATAAGCTAATTTTTTTGTTATTTGCAATGTAATATTTGTAATATATGCGTCATTTTATCAGGTAAACATAGTTTATCTTTATTAATTTGTACATTTTATTGAAAGAGTATTATACTAAAACCATATCGGGTTTTAGCCGTGTAAAATAAAAATATTGAACTGTGGCAGATTTACATTATATAAAAAAATATTCCGAAAGTATTAAAACCGGGCAGATACCTATTCTATTTCTCCATGGTTTTACAGGTTCTTCGCACGATTGGGATTTTGTCTTTCCATTATTACCCAGCAGTTTTTATCCGGTTGCTATCGATTTACCAGGCCACGGTAAAAGCATAGCTATTAGCGGGCAGGCAATGTACTCGGCTAAAAACACCGCGAATATGATAGCTCAAGTTTGTGACGAACTTAATCTGAATAAAACAATTGTTGTGGGTTATTCAATGGGGGGAAGAGCCGCTCTCTGTTTTTCTTTGGAATACAGTAAATATATCCAGGGTTTGTTTTTGGAAAGCTCTACGGCGGGGCTTAAGCAACAAAAAGAACGCGATGAAAGAGTTGAAAAAGATAAGGCTCTTGCAAATTTTATTTTGAATAATACGCCGGAAGCATTTGCCGATTACTGGATGAATATTCCGCTTTTCAAATCGCAGACAAACCTACCCGAACATGTTTTACGGAACTTACGCGAACAAAAAATAATAAATAATAAGCGAGGCATGGCAAATAGTCTTTTGGAATTTGGGACAGGAGTTATGCCTTCGTTATGGAACTTAATAAAGGATATTAAAAAACCGGTAAGCCTAATAACCGGCTCGCTTGATAGTAAATTTTCGGAAATTAACAGAAGTATGAATGAATTGCTCCCCGTTTCCGAACACACTGTAATTAAAAATTGCGGACACAATATTCATTTGGAGAACCCGCAAGAATTTTTAAGTGTTTTATTATTATTCTTAAGAAAATTCGAAATATAAAAAAAATTTAAGGATAGATTATGAAGTACGAATGGAAGACTGCAAAAGAATATAAAGATATTATTTACCAGAAATTTGAAGGCATAGCCAAAATTACAATCAACAGACCCGAAGTGCGCAACGCGTTCAGGCCGGAAACGGTAATGGAAATGTATGACGCTTTTTGCGACGCGCGCGAAGATCAGTCAATTGGCGTAGTATTGCTAACGGGCCAGGGCCCTGCAAAAGACGGCAAGTACGCGTTTTGTTCGGGCGGCGATCAACGGATACGGGGAGATAAGGGCTACGTTGGACACGATGGCGTACCAAGACTTAATGTGCTCGATTTGCAGAAGCTAATACGAAGCATACCAAAACCCGTTGTTGCGCTTGTTGCCGGTTATGCAATTGGCGGCGGACATGTATTACATGTAGTCTGCGACCTTACCATAGCGGCTGATAACGCGATATTCGGACAAACAGGTCCCAAGGTTGGCAGTTTTGACGGGGGCTTTGGAGCAAGCTATCTCGCGCGGATGGTAGGGCAAAAAAAGGCCCGGGAAATCTGGTTCCTCTGTAAACAATATAATGCTCAGGAAGCTCTTGATATGGGGCTTGTAAATAAAGTTGTGCCGGTAGAACAGCTTGAAGACGAAGGAGTTGCGTGGGCAAAAAAAATGCTTGAACACAGCCCAATGGCCCTGCGTTTGCTAAAATCTTCGTTTAACGCCGAACTTGACGGACAACAGGGAATCCAGGAGCTTGCCGGAAACGCCACACTGCTATACTATATGAGCGAGGAAGCGCAGGAAGGGAAAAAAGCTTATCTCGAAAAAAGGAAACCCGATTTCAGCAAATATCCAAAACTGCCTTAACAATAATTATTAAACCTAAAGATTTTTATGACAGAAAATATCAAACTTAGTAAACCACAAATATGGATTTTAGCAAGCAGACCCAAAACATTACCGGCCGCATTTGTGCCTGTAATTGTGGGTTCTTCGCTTGCTGTGCAAAAAGGGAAATTGAACATTATCGCTTCGGTAATAGCGCTTGTTTGTTCCCTGCTTATACAAATTGGCACAAACTTTACAAACGACCTTTATGACTATTACAAAGGCGCGGATGAACACGAAAGGAAAGGCCCTCTTAGAGTTCTTACGGCCGGACTTGTATCTCCGGGCCAAATGAAGTTCGCAATAATCTTTGTATTTGGATTAACGTTTTTATTGGGGCTTTATCTTGTATATCTTCGCGGCCCTATTATTCTTGCAATAGGTGTTCTTTCCATTATTGCTGGTATTGCTTATACGGCTGGACCTTATCCGCTAGCGTATAACGGCCTTGGAGATGTTTTTGTATTCTTATTCTTTGGCGTCTTTGGAACCATTGGCACGTATTTTTTGCATTTTGGATATTTTTCCCTTGAATCATTAATCGCTTCAATACCTGTTGGCGCGTTGATTACCAACATACTGATAGTAAATAACTACAGAGATATTGAGGAAGACAAGCTTGTAGGCAAAAACACTCTTGCCGTTTTACTGGGCAGAACATTTTCAAAATATCAATATCTGTTCTTTCTTGTTATTTCGTTTGTAACTCCCGCTGTTTTATTCAGCACAAACAATTATAAGTTTTGGGTATTTCTGCCTTACGTAACCATACCCATTGCCATCAAGCTTATGCAAATGCTTAATAAAAGCAAGGGCGAAGAACTGAACGTAGCCCTCGCTTTAACAGCTAAATTTTCAGCCCTTTTCGGTTTATTATTTTCAATTGGAGTAGCGTTATAATATAATATTCGCGAATTGAGAAATGAACCATTTTATAAATCTTTTAGAAAAATACGCAGCTGTTTCCGGAAATGCCGAAGCGATCATTTCCGGAAGCGAAATAATTACTTATTCCCGGCTTAATGTTTTAGTAAACCAAACAGCATCTGGACTTTTAAGCATGGGGCTGAAACAAGGGAGTAAAGTCGCGGTTTTGAGTTCCAATAACAGTAGTTTTATAATATTGGTTCTTGCATTATGGAAAATAGCGGCGGTACCAATGCCGTTAAACACCCGCCTGCTTCCTTCGGAAATTCAGAACATTCTTAACCGGTTTCATCCGGATTGCTTTTTTATTCATGAGAATATAATCAGTTCTTTTAAAGACTCCAGCGGAGCGGTTCAATTTCCATTTGGAATTAATAGCAAGAAAATTACTGTTCCCCGGCAAATGCAAAACGATGAGGCCGTTATTATATTCACCTCAGGGACGGCAGGAAACCCCAAGGGCGTAACTTTAACCTTTAATAATTTAATAAACAACTGCATTTCGGGCAACAATGCTATTTTGCAATTTCCGGGAGATAAATGGCTGCTCAGTTTACCTGTCTTCCATATAGGGGGCTTCTCAATAATTGCCCGCGCGTTATATTTTGGAACTTCTATTGCCATACCAAATTCCGTAAAAGCGGATGATATAATTGACGCAATAAACAAATACAACCCGACACACATTTCGTTAGTGCCGACTCAGTTAAAACGAATTCTGGAAAACGGAATAAAACCAAACGCGGCACAAAAAAGTGTTTTGGTTGGAGGCGGCCCCACTGAAAACGACTTAATACTTTCCGCTTACAACGCCGGCTGGAAAGTTATTAAAGTCTACGGCTCAACTGAAACTACCGCTTTTATTACAGCTTTGCCGAGAGAAGATTTTTTACAAAACTATGGATCGGTTGGTAAACCTTTAAAAGGCACCGAAATTAAGATAGTAAAATCAGCAGATTTTATTTATAACGAAGAATATGGAGAAATTCATATAAAATCTCCTTCGGTCATGAAGTATTATTTGTATAACGAAGAAGAGACTTATGCTAAAATAAAAGACGGATTTTATAATTCGGGAGATATTGGATACCTTGATAAAAACGGGTTCCTTTATATCGAGTCCCGCAGGACGGATTTAATAATATCAGGCGGAGAAAACATTAACCCGCTTGAAGTGGAAAGGGTTTTGGCTCAACACCCCAATATAAGCTCTGTATGCGTATTTGCGCTTAATGATAAGGAGTGGGGACAATGTGTGGCTGCCGCTGTTATGGTTAAGGAGAACGCGTTATTAAGCGAATTGGAGATAACTGATTACCTTTCCGGAAAACTTGCTTCTTATAAAATTCCAAAGAAGGTGTTTTTTACAAATACTTTCCCTTTAACAAGCCTGGGTAAAATAAAACGGCAGGAAGTGGCAAACAGCTACAATTCCAAAAGTTAAAAAGCTTCGCCTATGCCCAAATTAAAATTGACTCGAATCTTAAAAAACTGCCGGTAAAGAATCCATCGATCCCTGCCCGTTGGCAAGGTTGGGTCATACAGCCTTACGGCAAAGTCGACTCTGAAAGGAACAATGCTTGTGTAATACCTGAAACCAACTCCGGCATCAACGGCAATATCATCAATTCTGAACTTGGTAAGATCGACCCAGCTTCTGCCATAATCCATAAAGAAAGCCAAACCAAAATCCGTAAGGAACTTCATTCTGAACTCACCGGAACCCTCAAACAAGAAGGTGCCGCCCGAGCCTGTATCCTGAGCAAGATCGGCGCTTTTAATAACATTTAATTTCGAATCCATGGCATCCCAACCGCGTAACGAGTTTGCGCCCCCCACAAAAAACTTTCTATCAGAAGGAATATTCTGCTCATCGCCTTTATAGGCCTGCATATAACCAAGTTTGAATTTTACGCCCCAGGCAGAGTTTTTTATTTGCGGCACAGGAAAATAATAAGCTGTTGTTCCAAGGAGTTTAAAATACAATGTACCGGTATAATCCGTCCTGTTTAGTTTTGATAGCAAATAAAGCAGCGAATTGGCTTCTTCAATTACGAACGAGGAATTGTTCCCTTGAGTCGGGAATACCGGGTTATCGGCTTTGGAGGATTTCAAATCCGCGCCTATAGCCGAAAGAGTTACCGTCCGTTTTACATTTACATTGCTAATTATTCTGAATTCGTTATTAACTTCAAGGTTGTAGTAAGGGGAAAGCGAATTAACAAAAGTATACTGCGGCATTTCAATATCAAAAGTCGTTTTACCGCCATACTTGGTAACGTTATAACTTTTGTTTTTATAAATTGTTCCATAAGTTTCAAATATGCCAACAATAGGTTCGCCAAATAAAAACGGCTGTTCCAGTGTTAAACGGGCATCCGCATATCCAAGATATTTGGTATCATAAATGCTAAAATTACTTGCCAGTTTTTTCAAGTTGATATTCAGCAAATCCTGAATGCCAAAAGACCCGGACGCGGTAAACTTACGCGCGTCTCCCAAGAAATTTTTTCTGCTGTATGCCGTGGCAAGACCTATGTTTAAAGCGTTCTGTTCATAACCCATAATTACTTCTGGCGAGAGCTCGTTCATTTGGCCAATAGTTCCTTTTATTTCTATCGGAAGAGAGTGGTTTGAAGTATCTTTTCCGTTCGGGGTTACTGTAATACTGCTAAACATACCCGTACGGTATAAACGGTCCTGGCCGCGCTTTATTTTATCAAGATTATAATTCTCCCCCGGTTTGATATTTACAATTTGCTTTATTAATGTGTCTTCAACAGAAGAAGCGCCGGCCCCATCTTTTTTTAGAACAATTTCTCTTACGGAGAAATAATCTCCCGGAGTAAAATACACGTTCAGATTTGCGCGTAAATTAACAGTATCTTTGTAAACCACTGTGCTGTCATAATGGGTATTCATATACCCGCTGCTTCTCAAATGCTGTACAATTCTATCTATATTTTCCTTAACAAGGTTTTGTGAAAATATTTTACCGGAATCAATTGTAATATTATCTTCTATATGCTTGTATACAAGGCTTGGAACCGATATTAAACCTACAATATTAAAATTGCCAAAGTAAGAAGGTTTGTCCTCCCTTATATGATAAACAAGCCTGGCTTTTTCCGCTGACGTATCAATATCATACGAAGAAGTCACTTTGCAATTGAAATATCCATTTGTCATATAGTATTCTGTCAACGCCTGGATATCCAGTTTAATAAGAGTAGAATCGAAATACGAAGCCTCTTTTCCGAAGCTTGTAAATGAATTTAGAAATTTGAAAAACCAGAAAGGAGTTTCCTGCGAAAATATCACAAGTCTTAATTGCAGACTATTAAACACACTGTTTCCATCGAACTTGATGGAGCTCAGTTCTATCTTCTTTTCGTTTTGGCCATATATGGCGCACGAAAAAGCGAGAAATATAAAAAGAAATTGTAAATATTTACGCATTAAAAATACTATTGATCCAGGTTACGGTCTTTTGTTACAATTTTCAAATCGGGGAAATCTTTTTTAAAATTATTCACAAAAAAATCTTTAACTTCCTGTGAGTTTATATTTGGGGATAAATACATGGATTCCCTCTTGCCGTCTGTAAAAAACATGTGGGCATAACATACATTATGGTTTTTAATATCTAAAACATAAGAAAAGACTTCGCCTTCCCTGGTGCCAATAAAATAATTCAGAGAATTATAGTAAATTAAATCGTAGTTAAAAGAAGAAAAATTAATTTTCTGAACCAGCGATTTATCGAAAGATCCGTTAAGCAAATCGGTATGGTAGACCTCCTGCAGCTGGTTGCCTTTTATTGCGAACTGGTAGAACTTTATTCCATACTCCTGCCTGTTTGCAATTTCAACACCGGCAACAACCTGATCGGCAGTATCGGCGCCAAACTTCCCGAGTGTGGCGTACTTTACATCTTTGCCGAGTATGCGTTTGGCAGCAGCCATTAGAGAATCAGGATTTGCAAAAACCGAATTGTTTCCGTTGCTATTCTGGTCAGGATCAGGATTTTTCTTTCCGCAGCTTACAAATACAACAGCCAATAATAAACATAAAATATAAATTTTATTTAATGACAACTCTCGTACCTCTTTTAATAATTCCGGCTAATTCAGTAATATTCTCATCGCTTACCGCAATCGATCCCGCTGTCCAGTTATAAGCGAACGGCAGATTCTTAAATATATAATTAAGTCTGCCTGTTCCCTGAATTCCTATGCTGTCTCCAATAGCCGGATTGAAGCCGACAGGATTTCCGTAATAGAACTGGAACTTCAAATCATTAAACTCTTTTTCAGTTATCAGTCCGCGCCTGAGCGCTTCGGTTATATCGTTAATGTTCGGATAATTAAGAACAATATAATACTTATACTCGTAATTTGTATCAATGGAAATAACTTCGTACTGCCCCACGGGAGTCACCTTATCATTTGGGCCAAGCTTAACCGAGCCGTGGCTTCTGCCAAATACAGCGCGATACGATTTTATAAACACCGTATCTTCGTAAACATTAAGCGAGAAGTTTTTTTTATCTACAATAATATTTACATTATCCAGCCTGCGGAAACCCTTATTTGACATTGCTTCAGCAAGGGGTATTTCTCTGATATTCAATACTATACCATAAACAATTATGCCTGCTATAAAAACCAGAATTCCCCCCGCAAAAAATAGAATATTTTTTATCATGGGAGTTTTTATATTAATTTCCTGTTTTATAAACCCAATTCCTTACTGTGTACTGTATAAAAGATAATTAAACTTTAAATTTACTAATTGATTTAAAATAAAAAAAGCCGTTTAGTATAAACGGCTTTTTAATTTTTCAGAGGTCAATTAAACTTCCATTATTTCTTTTTCTTTATGCCTGAGGATCTCATCTACCATGGATATATGTTCGTCTGTAATTTTTTGAACTTTTGTCTCGCTTTCTTTCAACTCGTCTTCCGATATTTTTTTATCCTTAAGCTCTTTCTTAAGGTGTTCGTTAGCGTCTCGTCTTATGTTTCTGATTGCTATCTTGTTGTCTTCGCCAAATTTTTTAACAAGCTTTGCAAGCTCTTTTCTTCTATCCTGGGTTAATGGCGGAATAGGAATTTTAAGATTTGTACCATCGCTTACAGGATTTAACCCAAGGCCGGAAGCCAAAATAGCCTTGTCTATAACGTTGACCATCGATTTATCCCATGGAGTAATTGATAAAGTATGGGAATCCAATACGGTTACGTTTCCTACCTGCGATACTGGAGACATGGTGCCGTAGTAATCTACCTTTATCCCATCCAGCAAAGCAGTGGTAGCTTTTCCTGTTCTTATTTTAGACAATTCTGCTTTAAGAGTTTCGAGCGATTTATCCATCTTTTTGCCGGATTCGCTTATTATTTGCTCCATAATAACCTCGGATATTTTTTAAAAATCTTTTTTATATTTGTGCAAATTTAATAATTAATTTTTAATTATTGTACCAATATTTTCGCCGGAGACTAATTTTAATAGATTTCCCGGCACATTCATATTAAATACAACTATAGGGAGGTTATTTTCCTGGCAAAGACTGATTGCCGTTAAGTCCATTACTCTCAAGTTTTTTTGCAGAACGTCTATATACGAAATATTATCGAATTTCTTAGCGTCTTTGTTTTTTTCAGGGTCAGAATCGTATACACCTTCAACACGCGTTCCTTTTATTATCACTTCAGCGTTAATTTCAACAGCTCTTAAAGAGGCTGCTGTATCGGTGCTAAAATAAGGATGCCCCGTGCCCGCGCCAAAAACCAGAGTACGCCCCTTTTCAAGATGCCTTATTGCCCTGCGGCGTATATATGGTTCCGCTATTTGAGACATTTGAATTGCGGACATCAATCTTGTATTAATTCCCTTTTGTTCAATCGCGTTTTGCAACGCAAGCGAGTTTATCATTGTGGCAAGCATACCCATGTGGTCTCCGGTAACCCGGTCAATTCCCTGCGCGCCGGCGCTTAAGCCGCGGTATATGTTACCGCCGCCAATTACAATACCAAGTTCAACGCCAATACTATGAACCGATTTCACTTCCTGCGCAAAAAATTCAAGAACGTTCGCGTCTATTCCAAAGCCCTGTTTACCCATAAGAGACTCGCCGCTTAACTTAAGCAGCACTCTTTTATATTTTAAATTGCCCATACAAGCTCCCGGATTTTTTAATAAAAAAAAAGGCCTTAATAAAATTAAGACCTTTAATAAATTTATTTTTTCTCTTCGCCAAGGTGAAATCTGCGGAACAACTTTAACTTTGCGTCAGTCCCGTTTTGCGAATTAAATTCTTTCAGTAAATCGCTCACAGATTTTGAATTTTCTTTTATGTAAGCCTGCTCAAACAAGCAGTTTTCCTGATAGAATTTATTGAGTTTTCCGGTTGCAATTTTTTCAAGTATTGCTTCTGGTTTGCCTTCTTTACGGGCAATCTCTTTGTAGATATCAATTTCGGCTTCAATAGTATCTTTGGCAACTTCATCGCGATAGATGCAAAGAGGTTTCATTGCTGCAACCTGCATTGCAATATCTTTTGCAATTGGAGTCAAAGCGTCAGCTTTATCGGCCGGTACGTTTTCTACCTGAACAAGCACACCCAATTTTGAACCGGGATGTATATAGTCTACAATTATACCGCTCTCCGTATTTTCAACAGAGAAGCGTGAAACTTCAATTTTCTCTCCGATTTTACCAAGAACTTCTGTAATATTTTCCTGAAGAGCAGGATTTTTCTTGAATAAATCTTCAACAGAAGCAGGTTTTGCATCGGCTATTGCATTAACAGCTATGTTTGCAAGATCAGTAAAGTCTTTGCTGTTTGCAACAAAATCCGTTTCGCAATTAATTTCAACAATTACAGCGGATTTTTTATCGTCTGAAACTTTAGTAAGAATAAGACCTTCTTTCGCTGTTTTTTCAGCTCTTTTTGCTGCAACCGCAGCGCCTTTTTTTCTTAATATTTCAATAGCTTTTTTAGAATCACCTTCAGCTTCGGTAAGGGCTTTTTTACAGTCCATCATTCCGGCGCCGGTAATTTTTCTTAATTCATTAACTTGTGCGGCAGTAATTTCCATTTTAGCTCTGTCCTTTCTTATTTATTTTTTTCTTCTTCCTGGTTCTCGGTCTCTGTAACTTTTGTTACTCTTTCGGCTTCCGCAGCTTCTTCGGCTTTGTTTTCTTTCGCTTTCTGAACGCCTTCAATTACCGCGTCTGCCATGTTTTTAACTATCAACTCAATCGTTTTAACAGCATCATCGTTTGCAGGAATCACATAATCTATTGGATCCGGGTCGCAGTTAGTATCTACGATAGCAAAGACAGGTATATTTAGTCTTATAGCTTCTTTTACTGCAATGGATTCTTTTTTAACGTCTACAACAAAAATAGCTTTAGGAAGCTTGCTCATTGTTTCAACGCCATCAAGAATCTTTCTTAGTTTATCTTTTTCTCTTGTTAAAAAGAGTCTTTCTTTTTTGGTTATCTTGTCGAAAGTGCCGTCTGTTTCCTGTTTTTCTATATTATTTAACCTTTTGATACTTTTTCTGATAGTAGCAAAATTGGTTAACATTCCGCCAAGCCATCTTTCGCTGACCCAGTTCATGTTGCATCTTCTTGCTTCGGTTTCAATAATATTTTTAGCCTGTTTTTTAGTTCCTACAAAAAGAATTTTACTTCCGTCTGCAACAACATCAGCCAAGGCATCGGCAACAGAGGTTATCTGTATTTGTGTTTTTTTAAGATCAATAATGTGGATTCCGTTTTTTTCCATAAAGATATATGGACGCATTTTAGGATTCCACCTGCGGGTTAAGTGCCCAAAATGTGCGCCGGCTTCTATAAGCTGGGTCACATCAACTTTCTTTGTCATTGTATCTCCTGTTTTAGTCTTCTACTTTCATCACTTTTGCCGATCATCTTTTGAATAAAAAGACACAGGCGGCAAATCAGAAAGTATGAATAATAATAAATATAAAAATTATCTCTTAGAGAACTGGAATCTTTTTCTGGCTTTCGGCTGTCCGTATTTTTTACGTTCAACCATTCTCGGATCTCTTCTCAGGTAACCCTCAGGTTTCAAAGTAGCCCTGTATTCCGGGTTCACGTTTATAAGCCAACGAGCTATACCCAATCTAACAGCCTGTGCCTGTCCGGTAATTCCGCCGCCTCTTACATTGGCAACAACGTCATATTTTCCCAAATTGTCTGTTACTCTTAGCGGATTGAGAATATCATCCCTGTGTAATTTTTGAGGAAAGGCGTGTTCAAATTCTTTTCCATTTACCGTAACTTTTCCGTTACCGGCTCTTAAAATTATTCTTGCAACTGCTGTTTTTCTTCTTCCAACCTTTATCTGATCGGCCATTTTTTCTCCAAATTAAAAACTTAATACTTCTGGTTTCTGTGCCTTGTGTGGGTGATCTTCGCCGGCATAAACTTTTAATTTCTTAATTAATTGGTTTCCCAACCTTGTTTTAGGGAGCATCCCTCTTACGGCATGATGAATTACCCTTTCAGGTTTTTGAGATATTACTTCCTTAAAGCTTTTGATTTTCTGCCCGCCGGGAAAACCTGAATATGTATAATAGTTTTTTAAATTCTCTCTTTTTCCCGTCATTTTCACCTTATCGGCATTGATAACAACTACAAAATCGCCAGTATCCATATTTGTAGTATAAGCGGTTTTGTCTTTTCCTCTGATCGTTCTGGCTATCTTTGTAGCTAAACGGCCTAATACCTGGTCCTTGGCATCTACTACATACCATTTCTGATTTGCGTCTTCAGGTTTTATAAACTTAGTTATTCTTTCTTGTTTCATGCCTTTTCCTTTAAAAAACAAATACTTTTTCTAATAAAGAGAGGTAATATAATCCTATTTTTCTATAAAATCAAGATTTTTAACCCATATTTTTACCTTTCTCGTCTTATTTTCCCCCTCAATAGTAAAATTTTGCTTTTTTTATATTAAAATTTTATATAAGCGAATGCGCCTATAAGTAAATTATACCAATACAACAAATACGTTTTTTTTAATAAATAGCTGAAAAATATCAATTTATTATGCTTATGATAAATTCTTCCTTCGAAAGGATAAAAAGGAAGATGTTGTACAAAGCAACCATTTCTTCAAAACCAATTTCAGTTATTTTTAAGATAACATCCCCCGCCGCAAGCGGCGCCCCCTTCAACGGGCGAATTTCGGATTTATCAGATTGTTTAATTCACACGACCGTATAGTTTTAAACACTTAATAAAACTAAAACCACTGCTTTCCAAACTTGAAAGATTTTATTATTCCGTAGAACGTTGGCTGGAAACCTTTAAACGCGTCCCACCCGCTTATGATAAGCTTAATTGAGTAGTCCTCGCTGTCTTCGGTGCGCACATAAATAAGCTGAGATACCTGTCCCGCCATTTCTTCGGGGTCGTTATAATAATAAACGCAGTCTTCCTGCTTGCTGTTGTACTTAAAGCTTTTTTCATTAAACAGGTATTTTTCCTTAACCTCAAGATGTATGTACGGGGGCGGATTAATATTCCCCGCGCTGAACCAGAACGTAACGCCATCAAGCCGACTTTTAACATTCTGGTCTAAAAAGCTCCAACCCAGAGGATACTTGAGAGTAACGTTACGGGTATTTTCGTGGTACACCTGTTCAAGTCCGGATGTGTCCGCGCCAACTCCGCCAAAGCCTCCGGCGTTACTGTACGCACCCTGACTTATACCGCTTCCGCCTGTTCCGGGTTGCTGGTTATCATCCGGAGTATCGGCTTCCTTCTTTTGGCTCCCTTCATCGGAGTTTTCGTCCTTTTCCTCTTCGGGTACGGCGGCTTTTTCCGGCTTGCCCGGTTTTCCGGGTACAAACTTACCGCCGGAAGCGACCTGAATAAATCCCCCGCCTCCACCGCTTCCGCCAATTGAAATGTTATACTGTAAAAACAACAGAAACGCCAATACAAGCATGTGCAGCAGAAGCGAAACAAAAAACGAGAACACGCCGCCATGTCCGGGACGGTTTATATTCCGCCTGAATATAAAAAATTTTCTACGCAGACATGTTTTTGCAAGTCTGTATAAATAAACTCCCCAGTATTCTCCTTCCCGTGAACCGGCGGATTTTTCTTTCTCGCTGTCAGGCATTAAAAACCCTTTCCGCCCTTGTAAAAATGCAATCCGAAGTTTCGGCCGGTATTTTCTGAAAAAACGCCATCTGTTATTAAAAATTCTTCATTATTTTAGTTAGTAGCGTGAATTAAACCTGTTATAAATAAAAACTCAACCAATAAGTTTGTAAAGCAGTAAACAATTTAACCTCAATTAAATTAATGCCGTCACTATATGGTTAAATTAAGCAATATGACCGTTTAATCCTCGCCAACACGTATCGGTATTATGTGTAAAAACAATTGCTTTTGATACGGTTAACAAAATTATTAAATTAAGACTATAAATTGTCAATTAATTTGCGAAAGAAAAATGAAATTTTTAATCACCGGCGGATCCGGTTTTTTAGGTATAAATTTAATCCGCCATTTACATTCAAGAGGACACGAAATAGTATCCCTCGATATAGTTGAATTTGATTACCCTGACATGAACGGTAAAATTACCGCCATTAAAGGAGATACAAGAAACGTTGAAGATGTTGAAAAATCGATGCAGGGCGTTGATATAGTAATACACACGGCCGCGGCGCTGCCTTTATATACGGAAGAAGAAATTTTTTCCACAGATATTGACGGAACAAAAAACGTTCTTGAAAGCGCTTACAAACATAAAGTAAAACGATTCATACAAATTTCATCAACGGCGGTATACGGCATTCCCGATCATCACCCGTTGTTTGAAAACGATAAACTTGACGGCGTTGGCCCTTACGGCAAAGCAAAAATACAAGCCGAAGAAGAATGCATAGCTTACAGAAAAAAAGGCATGTGCGTTCCAATTATCCGTCCGAAATCCTTCATTGGACCTGAAAGGCTTGGAGTATTTGCCCTTTTTTATGACTGGGCAAAAGACGGTCACGGTTTTCCAATGATTGGCAGCGGCAACAACCGTTACCAGCTTTTGGATGTTGAAGACCTTTGCGACGCAACTTATCTTTGCGCCACTCTCGATGAGAAAATTGTCAACGATACTTTTAACATTGGCGCAAAAGAATTCACAACAATGAAAGAAGATTATCAGGCGGTTTTGGATTACGCAGGCAAAGGCAAAAAAATCCACGGCCTGCCGGCTACGCCAATAATATGGACTCTAAAACTGCTGGAAGCTTTGAAACTCAGTCCCTTGTACAAATGGGTTTACGAAACAGCTTCAAAAGATTCGTTTGTATCAATTGAACGCGCGGAAAAAGTTCTTGGGTACAAACCAAAATACTCCAACAAAGACGCATTGTTGCGCAACTATAAATGGTACCTTGAACATTACAACGAATTTAAAGACCTAAGCGGAGTATCGCACAGAGTTCCATGGAAACAGGGAATTTTAAAAATAGCAAAAATGTTTTTCTGATACAGGTTTTTTCAATCACTATAAAAAAAAGGATAATTAAAAAATGGCTGAAAAAAAAGATTTCTTAAAAGAAACTATTCAACATATAGACATAAAAGAATTTAACGTTGTTCCTCTTGTAGACTCGATGGAGAAGATGGCGTTCCAGGCAAGAAACCTGAACCGCGCCGCGCAGATTTATAACATGATGCTGAACGATAAAAAATGTTCCGTAATACTTACTCTCGCCGGCAGCTTGTTCAGCGCAGGGTTAAAGAAAGTTGTATACGATATGATTATGAACAACATGGTAGACGCTATTGTTTCTACCGGCGCCAATATGGTTGACCAGGACTTTTTTGAAGCTCTTGGCTTTAAACATTATATCGGCACTCCTTTTAGCGATGACAACCTGTTAAGAGATCTTGCAATTGATAGAATTTACGATACATATATAGATGAAGATGAATTAAGAGTATGCGACGAAACATGCCAGAAAATTTGCGATTTGCTCGAACCCCGTCCATATTCTTCGCGCGAATACGTTTATGAAATGGGCAAGTATCTTGAAAACAACGGCGGCCCTAAAGCCGATGATTCCGTAATCTATGCCGCTTACAAAAAGAATGTTCCTATTTTTGTTCCGGCGCTTTCCGATTGCTCTGCCGGTTTTGGTTTTATTATGCACCAGACAGCTCACCCGGATAAACACATTTCAATAGACTCCGCCAAAGATTTTCTTGAGCTTACAAAAATTAAACAGGAAGCCAAGGAAACCGGCATTTACATGGTAGGCGGCGGCGTTCCTAAAAACTTTACACAGGATACCGTTGTAGCGGCTGAAATTCTTGATGGCGAAGCCGAAATGCACAAATACGCCATCCAGATAACTGTTGCCGATGAAAGAGACGGAGCTCTTTCGGGTTCTACTCTTAAAGAGGCCAGCTCATGGGGTAAAGTTCAAACCACATACGAACAGATGGTTTATGCCGAAGCTACAATAGCCATGCCTTTAATAAGCGGTTATGCTTACCACAAAGGCGCATGGAAAACAAGAGAAGCAAGGGAGTTTCAAAAATTATTTCAGAAATCTGAAACCAAAGCATAATTTATTGTAAATATTCTTCCCGCCGTTTTAAATTATTTAAACGGCGGGAATTTGTTTTTTGTAGAAGTTGTCATATTTAATAAAACATTACAGCGTAGCTATATGATTAGTAAAGAATTACTGAAGAAATACAATTTTCCGCAGAACTTTTTCAACAGGGATTTAAGCTGGATTGAATTTAACAGAAGAGTGCTTGAAGAGGCGCTTAACCCCAATTTGCCGCTGCTTGAAAAAGTAAAGTTTATCTCAATATTTTTCACGAACCTCGATGAATTCTATATGATAAGAATTGCGGGATTGAAAGAACAGATAAACGCGCGAGTATCCGAGCCGACTATAGACGGGCATACGCCTTCGGAACTGGTGGTTAAAATTGAAAAAACCCTTCAACCTATGCTGCAAACGCTAACGGACTTGTGGAAGAACGAAATAGTTCCGAACCTTGCACAAAGCGGTATTAAAATACTTGACATTGAAGACCTGAATAACGAAGAACAGGAAAAACTCAACCTGTTTTTTAAAAAAGAAATTTACCCGGTTTTAACGCCGCTCGCGTTCGATCCGGGAAGGCCGTTCCCTTATATTTCGAATTTAAGCCTAAGTCTTGCCGTTCTTGTTAAAAAGCCTAATGGCGAAAAACATTTTGCGCGCGTAAAAGTACCAAATATTCTGCCCCGCCTTCTGCAGATAGATAAAATTATCTGCCCGAATAAAAACTGCAACGGCAACAGCGCAAAATTTATTTGGATGGGTAATCTTATAAAAGCTAATTTAAATTTGCTTTTTCCGGGAATGGAAATTCTTGAAGCCCACAGGTTCAGAATAACGCGCGATACCGATATAGAACTGCAGGAAGATGAAGCGGACGATTTGCTCCGCGTTATTGAAGAGAATATACGTCAAAGAAAATTCGGTTCGGTTGTCCGGCTTGAAGTGGAAGCGAGTATGCCGGGCTTTATGATTGAGACGCTGACGGAAAATCTGCAAATAACAAAAAATGACGTGCAGATTTTTGAAGGGCCTCTTGGTTTGAGCGATGTAATTACCTTATACAATCTTCCGTTTCATCAGTTGAAAGAAAAACCTTTCTACCCCGTTGTGCCCAAAATATTTGAAGAGGAGGAAGATGTATTTTCAATCATACGACAAAAGGATATTCTACTACATCACCCGTACAATTCATTCGGGCCGGTTATCGATTTTATTAAACAGGCGTCCAAAGACCCCGATGTACTCGCAATCAAGCAAACGCTTTACAGGGTGGGGTCAAACTCGCCCATTTTAAAATATCTTATTGAAGCGGCTGAAAGAGGCAAACAGGTTGCCGTACTTGTTGAGTTAAAAGCAAGGTTCGATGAAGAAAACAATATTTACTGGGCGCGCGAGCTTGAAAAGGTTGGCGTACATGTGGTCTACGGGCTTGTAGGCCTTAAGACACATGCAAAAATGGCGCTTGTTGTACGGCGCGAAAATGACGGCGTAAAGCGTTACGTGCATCTTTCCACGGGCAACTATAACGCTTCAACTGCAAAGCTTTATACGGATCTCGGTTTCTTTACAACCGATGAAGATATTTGTTCGGATGTATCCGACATTTTTAATTTTCTTACAGGTTACAGCAAACAGACTGAATTCAGAAAACTGATTGTGGCCCCGATAAATATGCGGGAATCTTTTCTCGCTCTTATACTTCGCGAAATTGAACACGCAAAAAGCGGCTGCAAATCAAAATTGATATTTAAGATGAATTCGCTTATAGACCCTGTGCTTATTTCCGCCCTGTACGAAGCATCCAACTGCGGAGTAAAGATAGAACTTATTGTAAGAGGAATTTGTTGCCTTGTACCGGGAGTTGAAGGCCTTAGCGAAAACATACGCGTCATAAGCATTGTTGGCCGCTTTCTGGAGCACAGCCGCTTGTTTTATTTTTATAACAACGGCAAGGAAGAAGTTTACCTTGGCAGCGCGGATATGCAACAGCGGAACCTTGACAGAAGAGTGGAAGTTGTTTTTCCCGTTAAAGACGCGCACTTGAAACTATTGCTTAAAGATACGCTTATTAAATTTGCTCTTAAGGATAATGTAAAAGCCCGTAAATTAAATTCCGATATGACCTATGTACATGTTGCGCCTAAATCGGAAGATGAAAAAAGAGTTAATGCCCAGGAGTGGCTTATGAATTATGCCGTTAAGGCAAATTCAAAAAATATTAAAAACAAAGTTTAAAATTAGATTTATGAATTTATTACCGGAGACTTATGCCAGCGCCAGATAAAAATGATATACTGAATTCGTTGAGGAAGGTAAACGACCCCGACCTGCACAAAGATATTGTTACGCTTAACATGGTTAAAAGCGTAAAAATTGAAGACAAAAGCGTATATGTTGAAGTTGAGCTCACTACACCCGCATGTCCGTTAAAGGATTTAATTAAACAGAATTGCGTAAAAGCAATCAAGGATGACTTTCCTTCTCTCGAAAGAATTGATGTGGTAATGGGCGCCAGAGTTTCTTCTGTAAACACATCGGTAAAAGAAGCCCTTTTACCTAATGTAAAAAACACCATAGCCGTTGCAAGCGGTAAAGGAGGCGTTGGCAAAAGCACAATAGCTGTAAACCTTGCGGTTGCACTTGCCAAAGACGGCGCCAAGGTTGGCTTAATAGACGCGGATATTTACGGACCAAGTATCCCGCTTATGCTTGGAATTAAAGGGAAGCCTACAATATATCAATCCGCCGCCACACAAAAAATGATACCGCTGGAAAACTTCGGCATTAAAATGATGTCTATCGGTTTTCTCGTTGATGATTCGGCTCCCGTCATTTGGCGCGGACCAATGGCAAGCAGTGCGGTTAAGCAGTTCATGTCCGATGTTGAATGGGATGATATAGATTATCTGATATTCGACTTGCCTCCGGGAACCGGCGATATTCAGCTTACACTTGTACAAACTATCCCTTTAACCGGAGCGGTTATTGTTACAACTCCCCAACAGGTTGCTGTGGCTGACGCGCGCAAAGGCATGAAAATGTTCCAACGTTTAAATGTGCCCGTATTTGGAGTTATTGAAAATATGAGTTATTTTGTAGCCCCTGATACCGGAAAACGTTATGATATTTTTGGCTCAAACGGCGGCAAAGATTTGGCTGATGAAATGAATGCTTCTTTTTTGGGAGGAATACCCATAGACCCGCGTATTGCGGTTGGTGGCGATAAGGGAACACCTATTATTTATGATATGCCCGATTCTGAAAATGCGAACGCTATTATGGGCATTGCCAGAAACCTGGCTGCTCAGGTGAGCATCAGAAATCTTGACCCGGAATCGCAGAAAATTGAAATTTCTCTTGATGATAACGAATAATTTTTATTGTTAAAATGAAAGAAAAAATATTAAAAGCTCTCGAATCAATAAGACCATATCTTAAAGCTGACGGCGGGGATGTTGAGCTTATCAGCATTAGCGATGATGGCATTGTAGAGGTAAAGCTGACTGGCAATTGCAGAGAGTGTCCTCTTTCCACAATGACTTTGAGAGCCGGCGTTGAGCGCGCTCTTTTACGCGAAGTGCCTGAAATAAGAAGAGTGGAAGCCGTAAGTTAAACTTAATAATGGTATTTTGTGACCGAACCAAAACAAAATAGAATTTTTAAAATGCTGATTTGGGCGGCTGTAATAGCCGCCGTTTTAGCAGTGGCTTTTGTATTTTACGAAATACTAATTATTCTTGCGCTTTCGCTCCTTTTTGCTCTTATTTTTGACCCATTGGTAACTTACCTTGAGAACAGAAAAATAAAAAGAGCTTATACAACTATAGCTATTTTCGGGCTGATATTTATAGCTCTGTATTTTATTTACCTGATATATGTTCCGCATTTTATTACGCAGATAGAAACCCTCACCGATTCCTTAAAAAAAGTATCGCTTCATCAACGTATTTTAAACATGGAAAAGGAGATAAGACGCTTCTTTCCGTTTGTTGCCCGTGGCGAAGTTGTACAGAAAGCGGAAACATATCTTGGTTCCATTATACTCGATTCTTTCGAAAAAATATCGCTATACCTTTCAAGCGTTTTTTCAATACTCGCAATAGCGGTTATTGTTCCTTTCATTACTTTCTATTTGCTCAAAGACAGCCGCGCATTGTTAAAGGGTATTTTGAATGTTATTCCAAACAAGTATTTCGAAATGTCTTACTGGGTTGTTAAAAGAACAAGCGAAGAGCTTGGCAAGTTTGTAAGAGCATGGATTTTTGACGCTTCGTTTGTGGGAACAATTTGCGGTTTTGGTTTTTATTTTTTAGGTATAGATTACTCATTTTCTTTAGGCATAGTAGCCGGTTTAGGGCATCTCATTCCCTATCTTGGTCCCTTTATAGGCGGCACAGCCGCAATTATTATTTCGCTTATTCAATTTGGCGACTTTTCTCAAGTGCCAAGCATAGCCATTTTAATGCTTTCGGTATACATTGTGGATAATGGCTTTTTTCAACCATACGTGTTCTCCAAGAGCCTGAATATACATCCGATAGTAATTATACTGCTAATAGTTGCCGGAGGGCAAATAGGAGGCATCCTGGGCATGTTGCTTGCAGTTCCGCTTGCCACGGTTATAAGAACGGCGGGCCGTGAAATTTATTTCGCAATAAAAAATTATAAGATAACCCGCATATAAATATTCCGAGACGTGCTTCAGTTTCAATATTTCAACGTACGGAATTGCCTTTTTTAAAAATCAGGACTGCATATAAACCGGAAATAATAAGCGTCATGTACGCGAAAGGATTATCCCACATTGTTGCAACTGCGCTGATGCCAAATAAAAGCAAATAGTACGAAAGTATTTTTAATACGCCGATCACTTTTTTATTATTATTCTCTATTTCGGTTTTAAGAAAAACTATAAGAAATCCGGGCAAAATAGTGCCAAAACCCGCGGCCAGATACATAAAAAGAAAAGTTAATTTTTTATCTGTTGTCAATTCAGGAAACATCTGCAATACAACCGGAGTTGCAAGCAGATGAATTCCCCCCAGCGCTATAATTAAAGCTCCTGTTACAATTATCCATTTGTCTGATTTATTTCCCATTTCCTCTCCCGTTTTATTTATCTTTACAATTACAAACATAAATATTCATACCCGATTTTCTTTTGATTATATGATAATCGGCTAATTTTATTGATGGGTATTGTCATTAGCTTTACCCGCAATACCAATGATATTTTTTATTATAATAAATTTGGAAGTGTTGTAATATTTGTTAACTTGAATAATTACGAATGAATAAGAGAAGTAATGCTTAATATACCCACGATACCCATAAATAAAAGAGCTGTTTTGTTTAAATTGGCAATAGCGTTACTGGCCGTTGCGGGAGCGTTTGTAACAGGTTATTTTGTAAAACTCCACGGCGCCGGTATTGCCCCCGATTCCGTTGCATACATTTCTGTTGCCCGTCATATTGCGGGGGGCAGCGGTTTTATTAATTACGATGGCTATTCTTTTGTGTTGCAGCCGCCATTGTTTCCTTTTTTGCTGGCGGCAATATTAAAACTGTTTTCTGTAGACCCCCTTGTTTCCGCCGGATTTTTCAACGCGGTTATTTTCGGGCTAATTGTTTTTTATTCCGGCCTGTTCCTTATTAAACAATTGAATTCTTTTTTGCTGGCGCTTACTGGTACTATTTGCATTGCAATTTCGTTTGCGCTTATTCAAATGTCGCTTATTATCCTTTCGGAACCTCTGTTTATTTTGTTAGTTATACTTTACCTATACTATTCCGATTCATATTTAAGAAAGAACGAAATATCTCACCTTATAGCTCTTTCGGCGGCAGTCAGTCTGGCATGTCTCACAAGATATGTAGGCGTAATAATGGTGGGAACCGGCATCATCAGTATTTTATTATTGGGCAACACGGAATTAAAACAACGTATTAAGCATATTTTTGTTTTTTGCGCTATTTCAATTCTACCGACTGCCTTATGGATAGCTCGGAACTTTTATATTTCCGGCACCTTAACCGGACAAAGATCGGGCTCGTCTTTTTCTTTTCCGGAAAATCTCTCTTTTTCTTCAAACACTTTGCAAAAATGGTTTTGGCCTGTCAGAAACAACGAGCATATATTTTTCTTTTTCAGTCTTATGGCAGTACTTGTTATAATGGCTGTAGCAAGTTATGTATATAAATGGAAGAACAAACAGCTAAACATACGCCCCGCAATACCGGCGCTTGTTTTTTCCGTCTTCTACCTGGCAATAATTATTATATCGTCAACCACAACTGCGTATGATAAGATTGACAACAGGCTTTTATCCCCTGTTTATGCGCCCGTAGTGTTTGTTGTTTTTTTTATACTGGATAATATAGTCGATTGGCTTTCTAAATTTGCACCCCGTATTGTTGTAACTATATTGTTTCTGCTTATTGTTTTAACCTGGATGCAATACCCGGCCGCGCGAACTTTGCGAGATTTGAATTACTTTATTAAAACAAACGGCGGAGGGTTCAGCAGTAAAATATGGCAGGGGAACGATGTTATAAATTACCTGAATAACCACAGACAGCTTGAGCTTGAGTATACCTTTTACAGCAACGCCCCGGAAGTGGTTTACCTTATGACGGACATTCAAACAAAATGGAGCCCCCCTAAAAGGCTTTATAACTCTCCCGTACTTTTACACAAAAGCAACGATTCAAAAACTATCTGGAATGTGAAGAATAATAAGATATGCCTTGTCTGGTTTCAGAATCTTCACAGAGATTTTTTATTTAATACAACCGAGCTTCAGGAAGCCCACAACCTGAAACCGCTCGCACAGTATGCAAGCGGTTCGGTTTATATTGTTGAAAATAAATAAACAATAAAATGCGCTAAATTTTTCATGGTTTATTTTTCTTGATCATGAAATCGGACAATCTTGTTACCCGAAAACATCCACAAATTATCGTTTTTATCAATAGTTACATGAATACTACGAGTATTTGGCAGACCCGAATTTGATTTATCATAAATTTTCCAGTTTACGCCGTCAAATTTAACCAAGCCATGATAGGCGCCAAGCCATATATTATCATGACTATCAATTGCCATTGAATTAAAAAACTCGTCTGAAAGGCCTGAAATAGTACAATTATATTTTGTACAAACAGAGCCTTCAAATTTCATTATAGCATTACCTCCGGTGAGCCACAAATTACCTTTTGAATCTAACGCTGCGGCATCAAAGCTCACGTTAATCGAAGCTGGAATAAAATAAGTCTTCCATGTATTTCCATCATATTTACTATAAAAAAACACTGAATCAAAAGATTCTACACAGATATTTCCTTTTTTATCAGGTAATATTTTAATAATTGAGCTCAACGGCACGCCTTCTGGCGTTTTTTGAAATAACTGCCACTTTGTCCCGTCGAATTTTGCTAAACCTTCATTTCCTCCAGCCCAAATGTTTTGTTTAGAATCGACCGCGATAACACTTACGCCATCAAGTTCTAAATCTGAGTTATTTCTGTTGTAAATAGTTCTTTTTGTCCCGTTTGAAATTATAACTCCCGAATCGATAGTTCCTATTATCAGATTGTTTTTTGAATCGAAAGTAAAGTCAGTTATCAAATTTGATTTATACCCAATTCCATCTAATGAATATGTATTCAATTTTGCTCTTCCATCAAATGACACAAAAGAATAGTCAACCGGATTTCTCACTCCGAACCAAATATTCCCATTATTATCATTTCTCATAAATGTCATTCCATTGGGAACAATATTTTCGTAATCGTATATTGTCCATCCCGGATATGAACTTTCAGTACCTAATGATTTAGTGGGAGTAACCGGATTACTCTCTTTGCTGCATCCATTTATTAAATTAATTGTTATTAATAAAAGAACGCCAAAAATCTTTCTGTAAATATTTATTTTTAATCCAATATAAAATGATGTTCTTTGCTCCCAAACAAATTTATACATTTTTCTCCCACTTTATTATTCTTAAATATTAAGCAGTAGTAATTCCCTGCCCCAAGTGTAATGGTAAATTACCAGAAGAAGAAAAGCGATATGTAAAAATTCTCTCCCTTGATAATTCATTTCTATTTTTTGTTAAAATAGTTTTATTTAGCAACAAAAAACAGGGTAAAAAAAAGCCGCTCATATTTATTAATAAAAGCGGCATTAAACTCAAACAATAAAAAATATTTTTAAGCTTCTTTCACCAAATTATGAATTACGTCAACCGAGGAAATACCGTCAGCTTCGGCATTAAAGTTAGTAATAATTCTGTGTCTTAAAACCGGTATCAGAGACGCTTTAACGTCATCAATATTCGGCGTAAAGCGGCCTTCCATGACGGCTCTCGTTTTAGCGGAAAGAATAAGGTATTGCGAAGCGCGCGGCCCGGCTCCCCAGCTTACCCAGTCCTTTATATATTTTAACGCAGTATCTTTATTAGGCCTTGTTTTGCCAACAATTTTCACCGCGTAATCAATCACGTTATCGGCAACAGGTACTCTTCTAATAAGCTCCTGAAAAGCTATCAGATCGCCCGAAGAAATAAGCTTTTTAAGCGCGGGTTTGTAACTGCTTGTAGTGGATTTTACCACTTCTATCTCTTCGCTGAAAGTAGGATAATCGAGCCATAGATTAAACATAAAACGGTCAAGTTGGGCTTCGGGTAAAGGATATGTGCCTTCCTGTTCTATTGGGTTTTGTGTTGCAAGCACGAAAAACGGTTCTGCAAGCGTATAGGTGCGGCCCGCCACTGTAACCTTGTGCTCCTGCATGGCTTCGAGCAGGGCAGACTGAGTTTTGGGCGGCGTACGGTTGATTTCATCGGCAAGAACTACATTTGCAAATACAGGGCCTTCAACAAACTTAAAGCTTCTTTGCTTTGTAATTGAATCTTCCTCAATAATTTCGGTTCCGGTTATATCGCTCGGCATTAAATCGGGCGTAAACTGTATCCGGTTAAACTTCAAATCGAACACATCGGAGAGTGTTTTAATAAGAAGTGTTTTTGCAAGACCCGGAACACCAACCAACATGCAGTGGCCCCTTGCAAGCAGCGAAATCATCAATTGCTCAACAATCTCGTTCTGCCCTATTATAACTTTCGCAATTTCACTTTTAATCTCTTTAACCGAATTGTTGAGCTTTTCAACCAGCTCAACGTCGTTTTTATTTTCTTGGCTTTCTTTCAAAATTCTTATTCCTGTTATAACTTACGATTTTATTTCCCAGTAAATTTTCTTCTTTAATTCCAAAATCCAATCGGCATATAATCTTTGTTTTTTATACTCGTCCGCAAGTTTTTTAATTTCATCATAGTCAACGTTGATATCAGGACTATGCTGCGCAATTCTCTTTTGTAAATAAACAATGTGGTATCCGTAAACATTGGAAGAATAATCCACTCTGCGAGGATAACTTATTTCTCCGTCTTTCAGTTTGCTGACAATTTCAAGCAGACTTTTATCTATCTGGTTTTGATACAAAGTGCCAAGAAGTCCGCCAAATGCAGCGGTTTCCTTATCATCGCTGTTACGTTTTGCTAACTCTGTAAAAGGAACGTTAAAGCGCACTGCCGAGTCGCGTATATCATTCAACGTTTCAATTGTCTGCAAATCGGCTTCTTTATCGGCCTTAATTTTTATAAGTATGTGGCGGCAATGAATCGCTTCTCCGCGTCTATCCAGAAGTTGAATAATATGGTAACCTACCGGAGACTCAACAACACCGGATAATTCATTTGTGTTAAGTTCAAAGGCGGCAGCTTCAAACTGAGGATAAAATACGCCTCTTTTAACATAGCCAAGGTCTCCGCCATGAACAGCGCTGCCAGGATCTTCGGAAAAGTTTTTTGCAAGCGTGGCAAAATCGGCGCCCGCTTTTATCGAATCCAAAAGCTTTTGCGCCAGTATTTTGGATTTTAGTTTTGAAGCATCCGAGGTTTTAGGATTCTTAAATATATGATATATTTTGCTTTTTTCCGGAATCACGCCAAGACTATCTTTATACTTTCCAAAAAACTCTTCAACCTCCCTGCGCGAAGCTTCTATAACGCCAAATTTCTTTTCCTGAAGGCGTTGAACCATCAGGTTCTTTTTAACTTCATCCTTTAATTCTCTTTTTATTTTTTCCATGCTCATACCGTAAACCTGCTCAACTTTTTCTTTTGAACCGTACTGTTGTATAAACATGCCCACCTGTCCTTCTATCTGACGTTTCACGTCATCATCGGTAACTGTAATTGAATCTACATTTGCCTGAGCATATAAAAGCTTGTCTTCAATTACCATATTCAAAACCTGCTGCCTTAAACCCGGGGTTTTGGGATCAAGTTTCCGTTGTGAAGCAAACAGCTGTGTCTGAAAATCTATTTCACTTTGCAGTATAATTTCGTTATCAACAATGGCGGCTATTTTATCCAGCGCCTTAGGTTGGCAGTAAATTACCGAAGTAAAACAAAGTATAGCGGCAAAAATAAATTTTTTCATTTAAATCCTAATTTCTTATTTCAACATCGTATTTAGTGTATAACTCCTTCAGATGGTTCTGCAGGAATTCCTGTTTCTTTTTAGCTATTAAACGCTTTTGAATTTCATCTCTAACTGCGTCTATAGGAGGAATATCGTTAGGTGAAAATTTATTAATTAACTGAACTACCGTAAAATCGTTTGTACCGGAATTAATTACAATACTAATTTCTCCGGTACTTAATTCACGGATAATATTTGAAATGCTTGCTGACTGCAACTGATGCGCGTAAACAAGCTGATTCTGGTTTTCGGATAGCTTTTCATTATCTTTGGAATACGCAAGCGACGCTTTATACCAACCGGTTTCTATTGCGCTGCTTCTGAATTGTATTGCCCTGTCTTCGCTGCGAAACCTGATTATGTTAATAACAAAAGCATCGAAAAACACCCTGAACTCTTCTTTGTTATTTTCATAGTATTTTTCCGTTTCGCTTGGCGTTACGGTTATTTTTGCATCTGAAAGCAGTTTTTTTATGAGAAATGATTTGGCAAGTTCTTTACGCGTTTCATTCATTATGCGCGTAAATTCCGCATCATTCATTATCTCCTCTTTCTGGGCTTCCTGAAATAATACTTCTCTCTCCACCCAATTTCTAACGTACTCTTTTTTTATGCTTTCTTCAACATTAAGCGAATCGAATGCGGCATCCAGATCTTTTTGTGTAAAATAAGAATCGTTTACTTTGGCTATATAATCAGTCCTTGTCTTCTTTTGGCCGCATGAGGCCAAAAGAAGAACAAAGACAAAACTTAATAAATAAAAGTTACTCTGCTTTATAAGCCTTTTCAAGATTTTCGTAGTTGAAAACTGGTTTATAAATAGTATTTAATTGTTTCAGGTACTCGTTTTCGAGGCGTTTGCCTTCAACTTCCTGATAAGCGCCGGATACTTCCGCTTTGGCTTCTTCAAATGTCTTTAATCTTGTTTTTTCTTTTGCTGTAAGTTTTACAACTGAATACCCGCCATCATAAGGAATAGAGACAAAATCACCTATTTTATCAATTTTTGCCGCGGCTTTTGAAAGGTCGTTTGTGCTTACATCGGTTAAAGCCCAAGCAAATGCTTTCCCGTTTTCTCCTTTTTTCTCGGAATATTTAACAGCAACCGAATCGAAATTTTCACCCGATTTGAGCAAGTCGTTTACAACTGTTTTCAGTGAATCGCCTGCAACCGTAATCTCTTCGAAGCTTACTCTGTCCGGCATTACATAATTGGATTTTGTCTTTTCGTAATAGCTCATAAGTTTTGTGCTGTCAACGGCTATTTTGCCCCAAACCTCTTCATCCTGCAGCTTGAAGATATAAATACCGTTTTTGTAATCTTCCATCAAAGCGGCAAATTCAGGATTTTCTTTGTCGTAATTCATCGCTTCTTCGCTAAGAGCTAAATCGTCCGAAGTTTTCTTTAATACCTGTTTAATCAATAATGTATCAACAAGTCTGTTATTGTATTCGGAAGAGTTAACAACTATGCTTAATACAGAGTCTGCGGAATAATTTTTATTATTCAGAGTGAATAATGTAAGCCCTTTGATAGATTTTACGAAATCAGATTCCAACAGCCCCGGAACTACTTTAGCGGAATCGTTTTTAGTAGTCACTTTAATTACCGCGTCTTTATTTACCGTATAATTGAATTTCTTCTTCAAACTATCAAGAAAGTTTTCATAATCCGCATTGTACTTGGCTTGCTTGTAAATTGTTTTCAGGTTTTCCTTATCAGATTCAAAATCGGGATACGGTTTTTTATCTGTAACTTTTATAATATGGAAACCGAATTGAGTTTTAATAACCGGAGAAACTTCACCAACATTTAATTTAAAAGCCGCTTCGTCAAATTCAGGAATCATTCTTCTTCTTTCAAAAAATCCAAGATCGCCGCCGTTTTCCTTTGAACCCGGATCGGCGGAATATTTAGCGGCCAGCTCTTTGAAACTTTTACCCGCTTTTATCATTGCCGCGATAGAATCTATTTTTTGTTTTGCCGCAAGCGTATCCGCTACTCCTGCCGCGTTTGTAAAAGCAACCATAATATGGCTCGCTCTTATCTGAGGAATTCTGTCTTTTTTATCCGTTACTTTCAAAATGTAATAACCCCAGCGGGTATCAAGAACATAAGGATAAACAGAGCCTACAGGTGTTGAATAAATTGCATCTTCAAAAACAGGTGGAAGTAAACCTGCGGTTACATAATAAATATCTCCGCCTTTATCTTTTGTAAATTTATCCTGCGAATATTTTGCGCAAAGAGTTTCATAATTTTCGCCCTTCTTAATTCTTGCAAGAATATCATCAGCCAGTTTTTTAGCTGCTCCGGCATTAGAATCGGGTTTAATCATTATATAACTTACTCTGAACTCAAGTTTTCTGCGTTCGTAATATTTTTTTAAAGCCGGTTCTACCAATTGTTTTTCCAATATATAGGTTGTGCCGACTTTCTTTTTATAATCGTTCAATTCATTTATAAGATTTGGATCATTCTGGTAACCCCTTACTTCAGAATCTCTTAACTTCATCTGAAAGTTAGTATATAAGTCAAGAAAACTTTTTAGCTTAGACAGACTGTCTTTTTTAGCTTGTTCAAGACTTCCTGCATTTTTGGCATACACTTTTTCGAATTCTTCCATTTTGATTTCCCTATCACCGAACTTCGAAAGTACAATTTCCGAATGTTTGGGCGAACATGAAACAAAGATAAATGAAAAAACAAGGGTTAAAATAGACATTGTCCGAAGAAGCATTACTATTTTCTCCATGATAGTTAAAAAATATAAATATTAGCTTGTTATTTTAGTTAATGCTATTCTGAAAATCAAGGTAATTTCACTGTATTCCAAATTTGCATTAGTCTCTTTTACCCGGTTAACAGGCGCTTGATTAAAATGCCTGTTAACCGGGTATTGAATAATAGAATAAAAACTTAAATACGCTCCCCTTTTGATTTTTATAACCGCTATTTCATCAAAATTACTTTTTTAATCCGGCTTTCTTTTCCGTCAGTAAGTCTGATAAAATAATTACCGGAAGCTAAATGGCTTCCATCAAACTGGAACTTATAAACTCCGCTCTCAATTTCTCCGTTATAAATAATACTGACTTCCTGCCCAAGAATGTTAAGCGCTGATAACCTAACCTGTGACTTATTTGGGATCGAAACTTCAATATTTGTTACAGGATTAAACGGGTTAGGATAATTCTGCGATAAAACAAGACTTCCAGGAACAGCTACACTTACATTAACCGTGCTGCTGTAAACATAGCTTCCGTCATAATCCGATTGTTTTAATCTGTAAACATAATTACCAGGCAGTAAAAGCTTTTCTGCAAATGTATAACTTTGAGGAATTGTAGTTGTACCATTTCCCTTTACAAACCCAACGCTTATCCAGTTGGCCGAATTTGAACCCGCGGCAGAGCGTTCAACATCAAAACCCCTGTTATTGTTTTCTGTTTTTGTCTGCCACTTTAATTTTACAGTTCCGTTATCAACCAAGCCTGAAAAAGATGAAAGCTCAACGGGTAAAGAAGCGCTGTTATAAGCGGCTAAAGCGTTTATAATTCCCCAGCCATATTCACGCCCCGGAGAGTTGCTTTTTGAGGCGGTGTTTCTTAACGCGTCTCTTATCTGCGAAGGAGTCGCGGTCGGTTTGGCCGAAAGCAATACGGCGGCTGTTGCAGCAGTAAGAGGACAGCTAAAAGAAGTACCATCAGCTGTTGAATAAAGAGTAGTGGAATATGTGCTTGCAACAGTAACACCCTGCCCCATTGCCATAACATCAGGTTTTATCCTGCCATCAACTGTATTGCCGACACTGCTAAAATAAGCTTTTTCTCCGCTCGCATCCACGGCTCCGGCAGTAATAACATTAAATCCATCGGCGGGAGCAATTAAGGTATTATGATTTGCATCGTAACCTTCGTTACCCGCAGAGTTTATAACTACAATACCTTTTTGAAAAGCCAGGTCGGCGGCAATTGTCATGCGACTTGTTTTTCCGTCCATATTCTGCCATGTATAGCTTTGGTACGGAGCATCAAAAGTCAAATACCCCAAAGATGTTGAAGCGACATCAATACCAATACTATCGGCCCACTCCATTGCCCTTATCCAGTTATCTTCCTCAACAGGAGTTTCGCTTTCGGTGTTCTCGGTTTTGGATAAAACAAATTTAGCTTTGTAAGCCGGACCAATAAGATATCCGGGTTTGTAACCGCCGAGGCAGCTAAGCGTCATAGTACCGTGTGTTCCGGTTCCTTTAGCGCCGTTGCCATCTCCAACATCAACCCTGTTATTAACAAAATCGTAACGGGCAATTATATTCATTGAAGAAAAAACTTCGTGAGCCAAATTATTAAAACCCGCGTCAAATATTCCCACAACAACACCCTGTCCGTAAAAACCAAGATTGTGCATAGCGGGAATATTCATCATTTGGTTTTGGGTATATGAATTTCCATAATCCAATGAATTTACAGAAGCCGGTTGTTTTTTGCTGTTTGAAGCGGGAATTTCTTTTACCGCTTCATCTTTACCTTTTTTATATTTATAAACAACATCGGCGTTCGACACAAAATCTTTAGCCAATATGCCGGAAATTTCCGATTTCTTTATATACCCGCTTACGCCGTTAAACCATTTGGAAACCTGCTTTACCTTAAAGCCCATGGCAGTAAGTTCATCTATATACTTTGTGTTTACAGGTAAATCGCTTTCGTCTATTAAGGCGTCTTTTGCAAACACCTTGCTTCTTCTTTCAAGAGACTTTTGACTGACGGCAATTGACGGAGATTTTAAAAGGCTTTGGTTGTTGCTTCCTTTATCCTTAAAAAACACCCACAGTAAAACATTATCATCACTCTGTACTGTCTGCAGGGAGTTATAAAGACTGTTGGAAATTTTTTGCAAGCCCGATTGGCCATAAGAAACAACAACTGCTATAAAAACAAATAGTATTATTAAACGCTTCATTTTATTACCTGTAGTTAAGGTTTTTAATTGATTATTAAAACATTACAGCAAAGCTACAATTAAATTTATCTTACTCTTATACCCGAGTCAACGTTATCGCCAGGGTTAACAACATTAAGGCCGCCATCTTTATTCTCAACAGCAAGCACCATTCCCTGCGATTCAAGCCCCATTAATTTTGCGGGTTTTAAGTTAGCTACTATTACAACCGTTTTGCCTTTTATATCTTCCGGTTTATAATACTTTGCTATGCCGGCAAGTATCTGCCTTTTTTCGTTTCCAACTTCCACTTGAAGTTTTAGCAACTTTTCGCTTTTGGGTACTTTCTCAGCCTCAAGTACTTTTGCGGTTTTAAGTTGTATTTTAGAAAAATCGTCAATGGTTACAAGCTCCTCGGCTTCCGTTTCCGCTTGGGGAGCCTGCCCCAGTGAGTTAATTTGCTTTTCTATAACTTCATCTTCAATTTTTGTAAAAAGAATTTCTGGAGTATTTAACAGATGACCCGTTTCAAGATTCTCATCTCCGCATTTATCCCATGAAGTTTTTTGCGTGTTCAGCATCTTAAATATTTTTTCGGAAGAAAAAGGAATTATCGGTTCCAGAAGTTCCGCCAGAGTATATATTGTTTGCAACGATACATTTAATGTTGTAGCGCATTTTGCCTTATCCGTCTTTACGGATTTCCAAGGCTCGGAATCGTTAAAGTATTTATTTGCGGCGCGGGCAAGGTTCATAACCTCCTGAACGGCGTCCTTAATTTTATATTTTTCAATAAGATCCGAAATCTTTGCCGGATAACGTTTTAACAGCGCAATCATTTCGGTATCAATAGGTTCCGGGTTTCCTTTCCCAGGTACTTTCCCTTCAAAATGTTTATGAGCAAATGTAAACGTTCTGTTGATAAAATTACCAAGAATATCTGCCAATTCACTGTTATTGCGCGCCTGAAATTCCTTCCATTGGAAATCGGTATCGCGTGTTTCGGGAAGGTTGGCGGCAAGAGTGTACCTTAAGGAGTCAGCCGGAAAAAGTTTAAGGAAATCGATAACATCAATTCCCCAGTTCCTGCTTTTTGAAAACTTTTTTCCTTCAAAATTCAAGAACTCGTTTGCCGGGACATTCTGCGGCAGAATATATTTTTCTTTATCGCCATCATTCCAGGCCATCAACATTGCGGGAAAAACTATGCAGTGAAAAACTATATTATCCTTACCAATAAATGCCACATATTTTGTGCTTTCGCCCTGCCAGTATTCCTTCCATAAATCTTCGTTACCGCGCTGTTTAAACAATTCCCTTGTTGCTGAAATATAGCCAAGAACAGCCTCGAACCATACGTACAATACTTTACCATCGGCATTTTCCAATGGGACTTTCACGCCCCAATCCAAATCTCTTGTAACCGCTCTATCCTGTAAACCGTCTTTAAACCAGCCCTTGCAATACTGCAAAACATTATCTTTCCAGCCATAAGTATTGTTCATTGCCTGCACATATTTTTCAAGGCGCTCCTGATATTTGCCAAGAGGGAAATACCAGTGTGATGTTTCTTTCAATATAGGAGTATCGCCCGAAATTTTGCTTACCGGGTTTTTCAACGCGCTGGGTTCGTACAGGGCTCCGCAATTCTCGCATTCATCGCTTCTGGCTCCCTCGTTGCCGCAGTTTGGACAAGTGCCTTCTACGTATCTATCGGGTAAAAACATATTGGCTTTTTTGTCAAAAAACTGCAGACTCTTTTTCTCATTCAGTATTCCCCGGTTATAAAACTCAAGGAAAAATTCTTTTGATGTTTCGTGGTGGATGGGAATGCTTGTACGCGAATAAATATCGTAACTCATGCCGAATTGTTCAAAAGCTTTTTTATTCAATTCATGGTAGCGGTCAATAATAACATTAGGCGAAACTTTTTCTTTATCGGCGCTTATTGTAATAGGCACTCCATGTTCATCGGAACCGCCTATAAAAATAATGTCGCGTCCTTTAAGTCTTTGGTATCTCACATAAATATCAGCCGGCAAATACGCGCCGCTCAAATGACCAAGGTGGATTGGCCCGTTGGCATAAGGAAGCGCCGAAGTTACTATAATTTTTTCAGTACTCACTGTCAATTCCGTAATAATTTATAAATCAAACTTTAATATAATAAATTTTTAGTATTGAATTTAACCTAAAAACCGGGGGCTAATAAACTGTAATTGGGCGCTTTTTTCACATTACAGGGTTATTTTCAGTCCGTCATAAGTAAAAACAACATACTTGTTCCCCGTCAACCCTTTCATCCGGCCAGAAGCAAGACTTTCGTCGTCAATATGCGTCAGATATACTTTCTGTGGTTTAACATTTTCAATATATTCTTTCAAATCACTCTCTTCAATATGCGATATTTCGCTTATAAGCCAGTCCGGTTTTTCAGTAAAAAGATACAAATCGCTTTTACCGCCTATATCGGCAGTATAGAGTATTTTTTTATTCCCCGCGTAAAACAGCATACTGCCCGAAACAAGATTCAGGTTTTCGTCCTCGCAAGCCGCGTATTTTTCAAGATGCGTGTTTTGTGTAAATATAAAGCTTAACTGTTCATCAACAACAAACCTGTTATTGTTTTTAAGCCCTGTAAACAGAACTTCAAACCCAAGACGGTCTTCGAACACATAATTCAATTTGAGCATATTTTTTAATTGTTTTATCAACAGTTCGCCGGTAATTATTTTAAGAGGAGCAGTCCGTTTTTCTATTTTCATTTGCGTCAGGAGAGAAGCCAGCCCGCTGCAATGGTCGGAATGCGTATGACTTAAAATAATACAATCTATATGTTCAGGTTTTATTTTCTGCTTTAGCAATGAATAGGCGACCCCATCGCCCGCATCCACAAGAACCTGCGTAAAGCGGGTAGTAATAAGAATTGAAGAATGAAATCTATCAATACTCGCCCTGCTCGATCCGGTACCGGTAAAAATGATTTCCATAGGTCTTTGGATTTTTATTTTTTCAGTGGAACAACCCGCCCGTCAAGTCTGTACAGTTTATTTATTTTGTTCAGAACAACATTGGCGTCTTTTTCGTTTGTAAATCTTCCGGCATAAATAATATAAAGCCGTGTTCCGCCAAGCGATTTACTTTTCATCTCGGTTTTATAACCCGCGTCTTCCAGATCGGAGGCAAGAGAGAGAGCGTTATCTTTACTTAAAAAAGCCCCGGCCTGTACCGTATGGGTATAACTCTTATTACCATCCGAAGCAGCAAACGATTCATCTATCGCGTCTATACTTAAGTAAGGAGACGAGGGATAAGAGGTTTTTAATTTTTGCATATACTTTTGAGCGCTTTCGTAAATGCCAAGCGAATAATAATAGGAATATATTCTGAACAACGCCGCATCCGCATATTTTGACGATGGGTATTTAGTATAAACAGCAATATACTTGGCAAGCGCGTCTTTACCGTTATGCGTCATTATTGCATCAAGGTATTTAACAGAAGGAGAAGCGGGATATTTTTTTTGCAGCTTCTTTAACGTTGCAGTAACATTTTCGGTATCCCCGGAATCGAGTTTTTTCAAACATTCGGTTACCTCTTCCTCCTGTGCAAACGCGGTAAACGCCATTACAAAAACAAAAAGAACTATGTAACAAATATGTTTGTTCATTTTTACACTTTTAATTATTATGCCCTCAGGGCAATGCCTTCGTTATGCGGATCTATTTTACCCACATAATCGGCAAACAGAGTTCCTGAAGTCCCGTTTGTTATTTTTACTTTAACGTAATCCCCTTCTTTTACTCCCTCAACAACTGGAATAATTGCCACTTTGTTTGAATCAGTCCGGCCGCAGAAAAATTGATCTGATTTTTTACTTAAGCCTTCTATCAGTATAATGTCTTCACGCCCCGCGAGCGAACAATTAATTTTGTATGAAATATCCAGTTGTAAATCAATTATCTCCTGAAGCCTGCGCGATTTATCCTCCTCTTTTACATCGTCATCCATCCTAAAGGCTTTTGTTCCTTCTCGGGGAGAGTACTTGAACATAAACGCGCCATCATACATTACCGTTTTCATTACATCAAGAGTCTTCTGATGATCCTCTTCAGTTTCAGTTGGGAACCCGGAAATTATATCTGTAGAAAACGATACTCCCGGAATTATTTTCCGCGCTTTTTCTATGAGCTCAAGATAATGTTCTATGGTATACGTTCTGTTCATCAGCTCCAGTATGCGGTTTGAACCGGATTGCACCGGTAAATGAATTGAATTGCAGATGTTGCTGTTGCCGGCTATTGTATATAAAAGCTTGTCCGATAAATCCTGCGGATGCGAAGTTGTAAAACGTATTCTTACAGACCTGTCAACCAAAGCGCAGGCGGCAAGCAAATCGGCAAAGTCGTTATTGCCGTCAAGGTATGAGTTTACATTCTGCCCAAGCAAAGTAATTTCCCTGAATCCTCTTTCAGCAAGGGTTTTAATTTCATCCACAATTGAGTTCATTGCGCGACTTCTTTCACGTCCCCGTGTAAAAGGAACAACGCAATAAGTACAAAATTTATCGCACCCTCTCATAACCGAAATAAAGGCCTGCAAACCGTCTTCCCTGTAAGGAATAATATCGTCATACGTTTCCGTACGCGAAAGTTTTACTCCAATGCCTTTTCCACCGGTAAATGCCTTATCAATATAACCGGGCAGGTTCCTGTATTCATCGGGACCAACAACTAAATCAACCGCTTTTTTATCTTCAATCAATTCGGTTCTCAACCTTTCTGCCATACAGCCAAGAATACCGAGCACCAAATGAGGCTTGCCGGTTTTAAGCGTTTTTAAATTTCCAATTCTTCCGTAAATTCTCTGTTCGGCGTTATCCCTAACGCTGCATGTATTTATCAAAATAACATCGGCTTCTTCCGATTTTGTAACCGCAACGTATCCGTGATTTTTTAAAATTCCCATTACAATCTCTGTATCGGCCAGATTCATCTGGCAGCCATAAGTCTCTATATATACTTTATTATTCTTCATAATCCTTGTTGATATTTTGGTTGGAAATATAACTTTTAAAAAGTTCCCTATCAATTGATAAATAAGTAAACCGCCTCTCGCTTTGTTGTTCTCTCCTCCTGATAGTAGCACAGGCTATCAGCCTGTGGCACTACACCCAACGATAAAGTTTACAAATATCCTGCATTTAGTGTGGCTCGTGGTGTACGGCGTAAATGTTAATGATCTGTCCTTACAGTCACAGTAGTCTCACTATATGAAATTATGGTCATTAACGCACAGGCTGATAGGCCTGTGCTACTTCACTATTTTGCACATAGCGGAAAATGCCAGCGTGTTGCTTTCGCCCTTTACTTCTAAAACTCAGAACTAATTTAATTTCGCTAATATTAGGTTTAATTCATCACAGTTGTACATTTCACTGCCATTAATTTCCTTTTCCTTTCCAACAATCCCCAATTGGTATAACTTGCCGTTTCTGCTTACTTTTATATAACGTCGCCGAGAGATGTAATCACCGAAAGTAGAATAATCATGGTTATTCAAAGGGACATAATTTTGAGATTTATTATTAACATCAAAGATTATTATCTTTGTTATATTAAGGATATATATTTTATTACTCTTGTCACATCCTATTATTCCTTCAGCGTCAGATTGACTAGATTCTTCGATGAATGTAGTATCCTTATCTTTAACATTTGTATTACCGCCTTGTTTGGGAAAATACTCTATATAATTGTTTTTACCGTATGTTTTATATGCAAAATACCTGTTCGCAATTGTAAAAGGGAAATAAGTCCTTTTTATGAATTTACCATTTGTATTATATAAAAACCAATGCCCTTCGCCATTATCAGGAGCTACTAAATCTACCGGCATTGTATTAAAGCAAATATTATCGTTATTGTTGATGAAAAAGTTCTTAATATTCCGAGCTTTATCAAACTTAAGTTCGGCGCGTGTTATTTTAAAAACCTCTTCCCCTTCTTTGTTATATTTCACCAAATATTTGAAATTCTGGAACTCCAATATAAGTAAATATAAATATCCGCTCGAATCATTACATATCTTATACGTCCGCACTACTTTATGGGTTGTATATTCCACAGGAAGCTTAATCTCGCTGAGCAAAACGCCGTTTTTATCAAACTTTTGTATTATACCCGCAATACTATTGAGTAAAAAGATATCTTCTTCATTATCTATTGAGAAATCCACATCTCCCAAACAACCGGCGGGATAAGCCTTGTTCGCATCACCATTATTAAGAGAGTTGTTTTTATTTACTGTTTTATCATAAGGAGGAGTACCAAAGTTAATTCTATTTTGGCAAAAAGAACTATTATTAAATAAAGCAATTATTAAAATAACGGATAATAATATAGTTTTCACAGTCTTCCTTTTTTTATGGAAGTAATCCACTCTTCCAATTAAGTTTGTTAACGTTGCAGGTTAACTTATTTTATCCCAACTTTTGTAATAAGATATTAAAAACAAATTATTAATAGGGTATAAAAAGTATCCCCTAATTGCGGCTATATTTTAAATATTGCAATTTAAAAAGTCAAACCTCTCAATTGAAATATTCAACTATTTAGACTTACCATCTGAATACTTTCGGGAAGTAAAAACGAGCAGAATAATTCCCCTGCCCTAAAACTACATTTTTGTCAAAAAGTAAAAAATAACATTCAAAATAATAAAAACTACAGCCCCAACAATGCCCCACACAATCCGTTCCGTTTTTCGTTTTTGCTGATATATTTCGCCGCCTAACTTACGCTCTTCCTTATTAGAGTTAACAAATCCAAACATGTAATGAGAATCCTTCTTTATAATAGTACTGTACTAAGTTGATAAAAAGACATAAAAAAACAAATGTTCTGCATCACACTTGTATAATCGTCATAATACACAATTTATTAACTTATAAAAAGAGAAAAATGTTCCTTTAGAAATCAAAAAATATTCTTAACTTTATAATATAAATTAAATTTCACAATAAGTTAAGGAAAAAATATATGAGTATTTTGGTCGATAAAAAGACCCGTCTTGTAGTTCAGGGAATAACAGGCAGCGAAGGCTCATTCCACACACGCCAAATGGCCGAATATGGAACGAAAATAGTTGCCGGCGTTACACCCGGTAAAGGCGGATTGTTTTTTGAAGACACCAAAATTCCTGTATACAACACAGTTGAAGATGCTGTTAAAAAGGAGAAAGCAAATACTTCTGTTATTTTTGTCCCCCCCGCTTTTGCCGCCGATGCCATACTTGAAGCAGCCAACGCAGGAATTAAAGTGATAATCTGCATAACGGAAGGAATTCCAACCGCGGATATGGTAAAAGTATACAACTCAATAAAAAACAAAGACGTAATACTTATAGGCCCCAATTGCCCGGGAGTAATTTCGCCGGGAAAGGCAAAAGTCGGTATTATGCCCGGCTTTATACACAAGGCCGGCAAGGTAGGCGTGGTTTCGCGCAGCGGCACATTAACCTACGAAGCCGTAAAACAGCTTACAGATCTGAAAATAGGGCAGTCAACCTGCGTAGGCATAGGAGGCGACCCCGTAATAGGTTCAAAATTCCTTAATATTATTAAAATGTTTAACGAAGACCCCGGAACCGAGGGTATTGTAATGATAGGCGAAATTGGCGGAAGCGCCGAAGAAGAAGCCGCGGCTTATTTAAAAAAACATGGCACAAAACCAGTAGCGGGTTTTATTGCCGGAAGAACAGCGCCTCCGGGAAGAAGGATGGGGCACGCGGGCGCAATAATCTCAGGCGGCAAAGGCACTGCCGAAGAAAAAATTGCGGCCATGAAAAAAGCCGGAATTAAAATTGCGCAAAGCCCTGCCGAAATTGGCATTACCATGAAAATAGCGCTTGAAGAGTTTAACGGAAAGCTTCAAACGCAAAAAAAAGTTTCTGTGAAAAAAATTGCCGTTAAAAAAAACGGCGCTTCAAAAACAAAGGTTAAGAAAGTAAAAGTTTAGGTTTTTATATTATTTATGCATTTATAAATTTTTATTAAACCTTGCTGAAAAAGAACCGGGCAATAACATTACCAGGTTCAGTTAAAGTTTGCTTTTAGTCCCAATAAGTAAACTTGAAACTTTTCAGCAAGGCGTATATATAACTATTTAATACATCATATTCTCAATCAATAATCTAAGAGGAAAAAACGTGGGCAACAGAACGCTTGCAATAATTAAACCCGATGCGGTTAAAAAAAATTTAGTTGGACAGATAATAACAAGAATTACCGAAGCCGGTTTTAAAATTAAAGCCATTAAAATGGTAAGATTGACAAAAGACTCTGCCGGCGGATTTTATGAAGTTCATAAAGACAAACCATTTTATAACGATCTGGTAGAATTTATGACTTCGGGCCCCTGCGTGCCAATAGCGCTCGAGAAAGAAAACGCCGTTGAAGATTACAGAACATTAATAGGCAAAACAGACCCAGCGGAAGCGGCCGAAGGCACTATCAGAAAATTATATGCCGATAGCAAATCGGAAAACGCTGTTCATGGTTCCGATTCCGATGAGAACGCTGCAATTGAAATTGCTCATTTCTTTTCGAGAAAAGAGCTTTTGGAAAATTACAACGACTAATTAATTATTAGTTTTAATTTTATTAACATTATGGCGGAGTAATTAAATGAACAAACAAAACAATTTGCTGCAAAAGATACTGGTATTTTTAATTTTAGTATTATTAATGGCTCCGCCTGCTTTTAACAGGCAAAAAGAATTGATTAAAACCGGGGCGGATGTCCTTATTTCAAAAAAACTTGATCTTATCTATGGTAAAAAACTGGGCATAGTTACCAACCATACGGCGCTTCTTTCGAATGGAACACATTTTGTGGATTCTCTTGTTAAAATTCCGGGAATTACAGTAACCGCGTTATTCGGTCCGGAACACGGTATTCGCGGAAATGCCCCGGATGGTGAAAAGATTGACAGCGGTATTGATAAAAAAACAGGAATTAAAATTTACTCTCTTTACGGAGCCGTTTCGGAACCGACAAAAGAAATGCTGAAGGACGTAGACGTGCTTGTGTTCGATATACAGGATGTTGGCGCAAGGTTTTATACATATATTTCAACATTATTTAAAATTCTTCAGTGCTCTGCCGAAAACAACATACCGGTTATAGTGCTTGACCGCCCCAACCCCATAAATGGAGTTTATGTTGACGGCCCCATAAGAAAAGATTCGCTTTCTTCGTTTGTTGGAATTGCGCCCATCCCAATTGCACACGGCATGACGGTTGGCGAGCTTGCGGAACTCTTTTGCGGCGAGCATTATATTGGGAATAATCTTAAACCGGAATTAACTGTTATTAAACTTGAAGGCTGGGACAGAAATAAATATTTTGACGACTATGCCCTGACATGGATAGACCCAAGCCCCAATATGCCGTCTGTTCAAGCGGAAATTGTATACCCCGGCACATGCATTCTTGAAGGCACCAACGTAACAGAAGGCCGCGGAACCACCGAGCCCTTCCTTACTATTGGAGCTCCTTTTATTACTCCCAACAAATTAATTGATGAATTAAAATCAGCAGGCATCAACGGTATTGAATTGGAGCCGGTGGAATTTACTCCTGTTGCCATACCGGGCAAAACAGACTCGCCGAAATTTAAAAATAAACTTTGCAAAGGCATCCACTTAAAAGTTACAGACAGAAGCAAATTCGAATCTGTTAAGTTTGGCGTTAAACTTGTTTCCGCATTACATAAATTATACCCTGAACAATTTGCATTCGGAGGTTCGTTTAACAGACTTTGCGGAGACGGAGCCATTAAGGAAATGATTAAACAGAATAAAACGCCCGAATATATTATAAACTACTGGCAGGATGAATTAAAGAACTTTTTAGAAATAAGAAAAAAATACTTACTTTATTAATCAGGATAAGAAATGAAAAAGACAGTAATCTTTTTACTGGCAGTTTTGGTTTTAGCAGGCTGCCAAAAGAAAACAGACAAACCGGCGGCAAACAAACCGAACGCTGCTACCGAAACAGCTTTAAAAGCTATTGATAACCCCAACCAGGGTTTCTTTTTAAGATATAAATTCACAAAGGATAAAAAATACCAGTTCCGTCTTACCAACATATCAACTTCATCACAGTATATTAAGGCAGATACGGCTATTAACCAGCAGGCCAAACAACAAATTATTTACGTAGTAGACGTTACGGCTAAGGAAATAGATAAGGATTCAACAGCCGAGTTATCAATCAACATCAGCAAAATTGATATGACTGTGGAAGCCGGCGGCAAAACAATTAAATACCAGGCCGGCCATGTTGCGGATAAGAAAAAATATGCCGAGTTCGAAGCCCTTCTCAACAATCCTTTTAATGTAACGGTTAGCAAAACCGGAGAAGTTACGGATGTATTCAGAGTCGACCGCATAGTCAACAGTCTGGTTGAAATTGGCGGCGGAACAGGCAAGGTAACAACCGAACAAAAAAACATGATTAAGCAGCAGGTTATTGAAAGCGGCTTGAAACCTATTCTTGTTCAGCTATTCAGAAAAGTACCTTACAATGCTATTGCTAAAGATACTACATGGGAAAATCCTCAGCCTGCAGGCAAGTATTTATCGTATGTTATTCAACCTGCAAACAAATTTAAAATAGCCAATTTACAGCTTCTCGGTTCCGATAAAGTAGCGGTTATTGATGCGGGCTTGACTGCAAAAATAAAAGGCCAGGAAAAAGTTTCGGAAAAAGGAATCTCATACGATATAAAGAAACCAATTGTTTATGGCGAGGGAAGCGTTTACTTTAATATTTCAAAAGGAATGATTCAGAAATCAAAAACAAGTTCAAGAACGGAAATGAACATATCAATGGAAGGACCTTCTCCAAAAGGCGGCAAACAAAAGCTTACACGAAAAGAGGTCACAGACACAATGAACATACTTGAACTACTATAAATTAAAAAGAAACAGAAAGGAAAAATAAAATGGCATCAAATCATTCGTTCGATGTTGTATCAGAAATTGATTTTCAGGAAGTTGATAACGCGGTAAACCAGTCTATCAAAGAAATCCAACAGAGATATGATTTAAAAGATTCTCATACGGAAATAGAGCTGAATAAAAAAGATAAACTCATCAACGTAAATACAAAAGACGATTATTCCAGAAAGCAAAGTATAGATATACTGCAAAGCAAATTTATAAAGAGAGGAATATCAATAAAAGCGCTTAAATACGAAGAGCCCGAAGCGGCTTCCAACGGCAGAGTAAGGCAAAAAATTACTTTGCAGCATGGAATATCCAAAGATAACGCGAAAAAAATCACAGCTTTGGTAAAGGATTCAAAACTTAAAGTATCGGCTCAAATTCAGGATGAACAGGTAAGAATCCAGGGAGCTAAAATTGACGATTTGCAGGAAATTCAAAACCTGATTAAAAACGCGACTCTCGATTTTCCGACTCAGTTCGTAAACTATAAATAATTATCCACAACAAATACACGGATTGCTTTATGATTAAATTTGTTTTTTCGCTTATACCGTTATTACTAATTACTAATTTATTTGGAGCAAATACGGAAACAGGTATTATTCCTCAGCCGAAATCTATTAAGGTTTTGGATGACAAAGTTACGTTTTCTTTAGAAAAGAAAATCATCATAAATCTTGTAGGCACAACCGAAGAAGAAACCGGTTTTACAGCCGAATTAATTGGCAACTCTCTAAAGGATGCCGCAAAAACGGTTGCCAAGGTTGAAAGGACAGATCATATAGCAGCAGGAATTAACTTATACATGGATAAGAATTTTTCACTATCCGCCGCGGCGGATAGTGAGGCTTATTCATTGGTCGTAAAAAAAGATAATATCACTATTACCGCCAATTCCGCAAGAGGCCTGTTCTATGGGGCTATGAGTCTTATTCAAATGATTGATAATAATAAAGGCAAACAATTGCCGTGTGTGGAGATAGCGGACTCGCCCGACATGAAAGTTCGCGGAATTTCAGACGATATAAGCCGCGGACAGGTTTCCACTCTTGATAATTTCAAAAAAATTATACGCCACATTGCCCGTTATAAAATGAATGTTTATATGCCGTATCTTGAAGACATGGTGCAGCTCGATGCTTATCCTTCAATTGGTAAAGGCAGAGGAGCGCTTACAAAAGATGAAATTAAAGAGCTTGTTGCTTATGCAAGAAAATATTACGTGGATATAATTCCCATTTTCCAAACACTCGGGCATTACGAAAATATCTTAAGCCTGCCGGAGTTTTTGAAATACGCGGAGTTTACAGGCGCAGCTTCTCTTTGCGTTTCGAACGATTCCACTTACGTTTTTCTTGAGAATATGCTCAGGGAGGTTTTTAAACTCTTCCCTTCGGCATACTTCAATATGGGCGCCGATGAGAGCTACGATGTTGGTCTTGGCAAAAGCAAGTATCTTGTTGAAAAGACCAATATGGCCGAAGTGCACTTGCAGCATTATTTGAAAGTTTATAACATCTGTAAAAAATACAACAAAAAAGTTTTAATGTACGGAGATATGCTCCTTTCGCATCCGGAAGTTCTTGAAAAACTGCCGAAAGATATAACCATTGTCGACTGGCATTACCGCGCGGATATAGATTATCCATCAACAAGAACTTTTAATAAAGCCGGATTTAATTATTACGTTTCTCCCGCCGCGTGGAATTTTCTGACAACTTTTCCCGCGAATTTAAATGCTTTCCCAAACATAAAATACATTACAAAATCGGGCTTGGAAAACGGTTCCAGGGGCATGATAAACTCAAATTGGGGAGACTATGGCGCGGAAACATTTAAGGAATTGATACTCTTTGGATATGCCTGGTCTGCTCAATGTTCATGGAACCTTAACGGAAGCGATGCAGGTAAATTTTCATCCGATTATTTTACAGATTTCTTCGGCAGCAACGATCCGGGAATTCCGGCAATATACAATGAGCTTTCAAATCCTTTTAACTTTATGATGTGGAATGAGGTATGGAGGCACCCGCTTTTGCCGGCCCGCGAAATCATGTTCTGGGAAGCCAGAATGCCTTATATTGGCAGGATTAACTGGATTGAATACTCAACACCTACAATATTAAAGAATATTGAAGCTGCAGAAAAGATAGTCACAAAAAATGCAGACCACTTTGAGCTGTTGAAATTTATGGCCAATCTTAATTTGTGGTTTAAATCCAAATTGGAAGCGGAAATACTATTGCAGGAGCAAATTAAAAATCCCGCCGCGCCAAAAGAAGAGCTTGATAAATTGCTGGATAAAAATATAAACTCATTAAACAAACTTAAACTTGAATACAAAACACTGTGGCTTAAATATTACAAACCTGATAATCTTAATATGGTGGAAGATAAATTTGACAGACTTGTACAATACTTCCAGGAAATAAAAGACCAGCTTGGCAGCGGGCAAGTTTTAACTTCGCCAATTATTACAAGTAAATGGATTTACTGCAAACCCGCAGGAGATACAATTGCCACAAAAACGGCAAGTTTTAAGAAGGAGATAGAGCTTTCTGAAAAACCCTCAACAGCCTTGTTACAACTACTTGGCGATACTCACGCAACGCTTGTCATCAACGGACAATCTGTTGGAGAAGTTTATACCCGCAGAACTCTTTCGTTATGGGGTGAGTATAAAAGGTTTTTATTTACTGATGTTGCAAAGTACCTTAAACAGGGAAAAAACACCATTGAAGTTGAAACCGAAAACTTTAATAAAACCGGTATTGCGGGCTTTAACTTAACAGCCCGGATTAATTGCGGAAACAAGAGCCTTGAGCTGATAAGCGATGAAAGCTGGCAGGCAAGGGCAAATTCTGCAAGCGAATGGAATACTCCTTTTATAAAAGCTTATCCGTATGAGGTAATTGCCCCGAATTTTAAAACCGGAAGAACAAGCTGGATAGAAAGATAATTATTTGTAAAAAATGAGAAATAAATGAAAACATTAAAAAACAAAACCGTTCTTATTACGGGCGCCACATCGGGCATAGGTTTTGCCTGCGCGAATAAGTTTGCCAAAGAAAAAGCGAACCTGATACTATTTGCAAGAAGAACCGAATTGCTTAAGGAAATTTCCGAAGAACTAAAGAACAAATTCAAAATAAAGATTTATTACGCGGGACTTGATGTCAGAAAAAAGAATGATGTAAAAAAAGCATTTGCTGTTTTGCCGGATGAATGGAAAAACATTGATGTGCTTGTGAATAACGCGGGGCTTGCACGTGGGCTCGATAAAATTGATGCCGGATCATCAGCCAACTGGGATGAAATGATTGACACAAACCTGAAAGGCCTTCTTTATGTTACGGCCGAAGCGCTTAAATTTATGGTTCCACGCAAGTGCGGACACATAATTAATATGGGCTCAACAGCCGGCCACGAGGTTTACCCCTCCGGCAATGTTTACTGCGCAACCAAATTTGGAGTTAAGGCCCTTTCGCAGGCTTTCCGCATAGACTTGCTTGATAAGAATATAAAAGTTACTTCTGTTGATCCGGGCATGGTTGATACTAATTTCAGCGCTGTTAGGTTTAACGGAGATAAAGAAAGAGCAAAGCTTGTTTACAAAGGCCTGAAACCACTTTCGGGCGATGATGTTGCGGACGTAATTCTTTACTGTGCCAAAACACCCGAGCATGTTTGTATCAACGATATTGTTGTTACTCCAACAGCGCAGGCAAATTCTATTTTCTCTTTCCGCAAGGAATAGATTACAGCGTTTTAAAAGAAAAAACGGCGGAAAACTTTCCGCCGTTTTTGTTTTAAAAATTACTTTTTACTTATTGAAATATACTTACATCTCCCGCGCCTTCTCTTATAATTTCAGGCACCTCCTCACTCAGGTCCACTACGCTGGAAGGTTTACCGTTTAGTATTCCCGAAGCAAGCATTAAATCCACGTGGGGATCAAATATATTTTTTATTTCATCCGGGCTATAAAGCGCCTCCCCCTTTCTGTTTGTTACGCTTGTACTTATTATTGGGTTGCCAAGTTCTTTTACAAGAGTGATAGCTATGTCATTATCCGGGACTCTTATGCCCACAGTGTGTCTTTTACTCCATAGTTTTTTAGGAATAATTTTAGCAGCCGGCAGCACAAAAGTATAAGGGCCAGGCAAAAGATGTTTCATGGTTCGGTAAGCATAATCCGAAACTTTTGCATATTTAGCAATATCTTTAAGGTCCGAACACACAAAACTCAGGAACTTGGCCATCGAATCGTTCTTGATCCTAAAAATCCGGTCTAACGCCTCCTTATTAAAAATATCGCACCCCATTCCATAAACGGTGTCAGTCGGATAGATAATTACTCCTCCCTGCTTTAAGACGTCAACAGCTTTGTTAATATATCTAAGTTGAGGAGTTTCGGGATGAAGTTCATAGTATTCCATATAGTCTCTCCTATATTGTAGTTTGTTCAATTATGATATAAAGAATCAGCCCTGTTCATTACAAATCTGAATAATTCATAAAAATTTCTATTATTAAGTTAACAATCGCCGCATTTTTGTCAAGGGTTTTCCGTGGGAGGGAAAGATAGCGCCACGGTTCGGAACATATAATATTGTCGAAGGGTTTTATGGAAATTACAGAGCCTCTCAGCAAATTTGGCTACTTTATTTAATTTTCAACCAGGAATTGGTTTCTTACATCTTTAGTATTACTTACCCCACTCTATGCCTGGGCAAAGTAATTTCCTCATAAATAAAAAAATATCCGCATTAATTAAATAAATTAATACGGACATCTTCAAATATTATAACCAATCTGTTTTTTGCTATTTCAACAAGCACATTTTTTTCACGACCGTGTTATCCCCTGAAGTTAGTCTATAATAGTATATGCCACTCGGCATATTTTTACCATTAAACTCCACAGAATAATTACCCGGCTGTTTAGTTTCATTTACCAATCTTGATACTTCCTGACCCAAAGAGTTATATACACTTAGCAAAACCAAACCACTTTTTGAAACCTTATATTCAATCTTTGTAGCCGGATTAAAAGGATTGGGATAATTTTGCTGTAACATAAAAGTTGTTGCAGTTTCCTGTTTTTTCACATCTGTAGCAACTCCATTTATTGTAGTTATGGAATTTGCGGTTACCTTGTATAAGTACATAGATGTCAATACAAAAAGGGTGTCTGTATTAGGTTTTTTATACAGCCCGACAATTGAATCAGGCATTGTCTGATAAACCGAAATTGTCTTTCCATAATCAGTTGATAAATATATACTATTCTTTACAGAAAAATACAAAAGATTGGATTTCGATTTATCCAAACATAATAATATTTTTCTTGGTTTCGTAAGCATGCAATGCCAGGAAAAGCCGTTATCTTCCGATACCATTAAATTGCATGTGTCATTTTGATCAACAGTTGTAAAGATATGCTTTTTATCAGATGAATAGTAAAATTTAGCCAAATAATCTGTCCACTTAACAGTTGAATCCACAACCTGGCTTGTCAAAGACGTATCGCTTGTTTTAATAACAAGTTTATTGTCTTTTATTCCCAATAAAAGTTTATCATCATTTTGGTTGAGCGATACAAGCGTAAAGTCTGTTTGTATTGACTTCCATGTCGCACCATCATCCGTGCTTTTCAACATGTAAGCCTTTGTTGCATCAGGGGTAATACTGGTATTATTAAACCCTCCAATAGTGCTTAAGTATATTTTTTTATTGTCTTGAGCAGATATTTCAATGTTTGTTTTAAAGCTCGAGACCGAAGGTTCGTTGTTGGAATTGATAGTAAAACAAGTTTCTGAGCCTTTCCCGAAAACAGAACTACGGGCATAACCAATAGCAGGACTTGTATCGTAATAATAAGTCCAATAGCAAGTTGGATTATACTCCATTGTTTCAACGTCAGTCAATTTTTTATTGATAGTAGTATTCCCACCGTTCCAATAAGAAGCGAACGTAGACAATGTTTTTTCGATTTGAGTACTGACATTATATTCGATTAAAACTTGATCATCGTGATAATCCATCGGATTTGCGATATAATGTCGATAGATATAGTAAAGATTTGTAACTCCGGAAGAGTCCTCACATCCGCTTAACTGTAAATACTCCTTATAAGAATACCCATGAGCAAAACACGTTAGCGAAAAAAAACCTACCAAAATAAAACAATAAATAGTTTTCATATATTCCCCTTTGAATATTTTATTTGTTTGATAAATATTACAAAGATAATCATTCAAATGCAAGAATTTTCAATTAATAAAACCCAATTAATATAAACAAAAATTATATTTTTCTTTAAAATAATAGTTTTTTTTACTATATTGCTACACTATAAAATATTTTAGATAATAAGATTCTCGGGAGAATTAAATGTCACGTAGATGTCAATTAACCGGCAAGGGTCCCCTTACAGGGAACAATGTGTCACATGCTAATAATAGAACAAAAAGACGCTTTCTGCCGAATTTACAAAAGAAAAGAATTTGGGTTCAGGAATTGAACAGCTTTGTTACTTTAAAAGTATCTGCAAACGCAATAAAGACCATAGCAAAGAACGGAACAAGCGAAATAGCCAAATTAGTACACGCAAAAAAAATTAAAGTAAGATAGTTTTTAGCTTAAAAACGCTTGCATTATTTGCGAACCGAATTTTACAGAAAGCAGCGATACTTATTGATCGTTGCTTTTTTTATTTTAAAGAAATGGATTTTTATGGGCAGATAAACGCGCAACGCTGTTTTGCGCCTAACTATTTTTCTTGATAGGCCCCGCCACCCGAAAAAGCTATAAAAAAAGGCTGCCTTTTTTAGAGACAGCCATAGTAATATCCAGGTTATAAAATAATAGTACTACTCTCTTACAACCCAAACTTTAATTTTAGCGGTAACGCTAGGATGAAGTTTAATACCGACACTGTAAATACCTAAAGATTTAATCGGTTCTTCAATTTCAATTTTTCTTCTATCCATATCAAAGCTTTTTTCAGCTAAAGCATCGCCAATCATCTGGGTAGTAACGGAGCCGAAAATTTTATCCTCTTCTCCAACCTGAACAGGAATAGAAATAGAAACTTTTTCCAGTTCAGCAGCAAGTTTTTCAGCAGCTTCAAGCTCTTTTTGCTTCTTTTTGACAAGGTTCTTCTTTTCTTCTTCAAGAGCCTTTACACTTCCAGCCATAGCAATGTAAGCAAATTGACGAGGAATCAAATAGTTATTAGCATAACCGGGTTTAACCTCGACGACATCGCCAACCGAACCTAAGCTTTCGATGTTTTGTCTTAATATAACTTTCATTTATTCTCCGTTTTTTATCTTACAGTGTCAGATACAAAAGGTAATAATGCCATGTATCTGGCTCTTTTAATAGCAGTGGTTAATTGTCTTTGGTATTTTGCGCTTGTACCGGTAATTCTCTTGGGTATAACCTTACCCTGTTCAGTAACATACCTTTGAAGCATTTTAACATCTTTGTAATCGATGTATAAAACGTCATTCTCGGTAAACTTGCATACCTTTTTATTTTTTACTTCTTGTCGCATTTTTAAAATCTCTTATGAATTTAATTATTTAATTAAATTGGATTCTTCCGGAGAAAGGAACTTGTCGAAAGAATCTTCCATGTAATCACTATCTTCAACTATGCTTTCGTATTCGTCTTCTTCTTCGCCAACAGCTCCGTTTACTTTCCCTTTTTTGTTAAGGAATTGGATTCTTCTGGCTTTGATTTCCACAATACTTCTGTTATGCCCGTCTTCAGATTTCCAGCTTCGGCTTTGGAGCTCGCCATCAACTAAAACCGCGAAACCTTTTTTTAGTCTTTCTTTACAACTCTCTGCCAGTTTGTTCCAGGCAACAACTCCAACGTAGCATACATCTTCCTGCCACTGGTTGGAACTGTCTTTGTATTTTCTATTTGATGCAATAGAAAAGTTTACAACCGGAGTGTTGTTTGTCGTCTGTCTAAAAATTGGGTCTTTGGTCAAATTACCGGCGACTATCACATAATTTATTTCGGGCATTTTCAACTCAGCCATATCTTTCCTCCAAACTTTATCATAGTTGATTATTGTTGAACGTTTTCATTAACGGCAACTTCTGCTGTTTCAGCCGGTTTTTCAGCCGGTGTTGCAACTGCTTCGGTTTCAATTAATAAATTTGATTTGTTCTTTTCAAAATGTTCAAGAGCAAATTTATCCAGAACAATGGTAAGATGCCTTAAAACAGATTCGTCAAGAATATACATCCTTTCCAATTTACTGATGAAATTTGTCGGCGCAACAAATCTGAAAATAGCATAATATCCAACTTTGCTTTTCTTTACAACGTATGCTAATCTCTTTCTTCCCCATCTTTCTACGCTTTGAAGTTCGCTGCCGCTATTGGTAATTGTGTCGCTTATCTTTGTAATAACGGCTTCAATTTGTTCATCATCTAATGCTGCATTGATGAGAACAGTACTTTCATAACTGTTAGTTTTCACTTTTTCACCTCCCTATGGACGTTAGACCCCTGTGTGAAGCAGGAGTAGGGTTAATAATATATGTAAATTAATGTGTAAAAATACCGTAATTTTAAGATTAAAACAATAAGTAATTTAAATTTAATTGTTTTCGCTCTGTGAGCTGTTTTTTTCTGCCGTTACAAGCCTGCTGTTTGCATCCTGAAAACCTTTTAATCCGTTTGCTATAAATTCCTTACTCAGCGTCAGGGTTTTTTCAAATATTTCTTCGAGGCTTGCAAGTTCATTTGCGGGAAATTTTCCAAGAACGTAGTCTACCTGTTCCCCGCGTCCAAACCCGGAACCAACGCCTATACGCACGCGCGGAAACTCGTTAGAGTTAAGATGGTATATTAATGAAGCTATTCCGTTATGCCCTCCGTCTCCGCCATTCAGCTTTATTTTATACTTGCCAAAGGGAAGGTTGAGTTCATCCTGTATTATCAGCAAATCGTTAGGGTTAAGATTGTTTGTTTCTAAAAAGTGGGAGGCGGCAATACCGCTATTGTTCACATAAGTAGTGGGTCGGATTAATGTAAAATCCGACCCGTCATAATTTCCGGAACAATAATAGTAATCGCCTTTAGAAGGAGTAAATTTCAGTTGAAATGCGTCAGCCATAAAATCCAAAAACATAAAACCAACGTTATGCCTTGTATTGTTGTAACGGCTGCCTATGTTGCCTATGCCTAATATAGCCCGCAAATCAATTAAGCTTCTTTTTCAGCTTTTCCTTTGTTGATTACTTCAGGCTCGGCAGCTTCGCCATCTTCAGCTTCGGCTTTTTCTTCGGCCTTAGGAGCAACAACAGCTACAACTACGCTTTCTTTTGGGTTTAAGAAGCTAATGCCTTCAATATTTAAATTGCCAACGTGAATAGCGCTGCCTATTTTCAGGTTTGTAACGTCAACAATAATATGCTGGGGAATATCTTTAGGCAGACATTCAATATTTGCTTTGTGGAGACTCTGTTGTAAAATACCGCCGTCTTTAACTCCAACAGCGCTTCCCTGTAATGCAATTGGCACTTCAAGTTCAATTGTATCTTCGCCGCTAAGGCCTAACAAATCGAAATGCACAACTTTATCCGTAACCGGGTCAAACTGAATATCTTTTATAATGCAATCGAAAGACTGAGCATCATCCAACTGCAAAGAAATCAAATGCGTTGTAGAAGTAAAAACAAGAGGGTTGATGGAATTTTCCAATACTTCAACAGGTATTGGCTGCGGAACATGTTTTGCATAAAAAATACCTGGCACTTTTCCGCTCTTTCTTGTCTGGCTTCTGGCAGTCTTACCTATTACTTTTCTCACATTTGCTGCTAATGTTACTTTTTCCATTATATCTCCAAAGAATCACTTATTAAATTAACTAACCTTTATCTATATCGAATAACGAACTGATTGATTCATTCATGTATGTTCGTTTTATTGCCTCGGCAAATAAATCTGCCGCCGAAACAATAGAAATTTTATCGCTTAAGAAACCCGGATCGAGTGAAATCGAGTCTGAAACAAGCAATTGTTTCAGTTCCGAACTTTCAAGTCTTTCTATTGCCGGCCCCGAAAGCAACGGATGCGTTACTGCGCCATAAATATCCTTTGCGCCTTTCTCTTTCAATGCAGCTACTGCATTAGCAAATGTACCGGCCGTGTCTATTAAATCGTCTACAATTAAAACATTTTTATTTTCTACGCTGCCAATAATATTAACAACTTCAGCAATGTTGGGTTTTGGTCTTCTTTTATCAATAACAACAAGGCTTGCGTGAAGTTTTTTGGCATAAGAACGAGCCATTTTAATTCCGCCAACATCAGGAGAAACAACCACAAGGTCATCATCGCTTGCAAATCTGCTGGAGAAAATTGACGAACCGTATAAATGGTCAAAAGGAATGTCAAAAAATCCCTGTATCTGGGCGGCGTGCAAGTCCATTGTCATTACTCTATCCGCGCCAGCAACAGTAATAAGATTCGCAATTAATTTTGCCGTTATCGAAACTCTTGGTTGATCCTTTCTATCCTGCCGCGCATAGCCGAAGTAAGGAATGACGGCTGTAATCCGTTTTGCCGATGCTCTTTTAGCAGCATCAACCATTATCAACAGTTCTAAAAGATTTTCCGCGGGAGGATTAGTCGACTGAATAATAAATATCTCGGAACCTCTGATATTTTCACGGTATTTCACCCATATTTCACCGTCGCTAAATCTCTTCAGCGCAACGGATCCGAGCGGAATGCCTATTTTGTTTGCAATTTTTTCCGCCAAGGGGAGGTTAGAACTTCCGGAAAAAATTTTAAGATTTACTGGGTTCATTTTTCAACTAAACTTTAAAAAATTTAAGCACTAAATATAAATAAATATCGAGTTTAAGTCAATAAAACCCGTTTTTATCTTGCCCTACTTATTTGCACGTTTTTCTCCAAAAACAGACTCAACTGAAAAACCTGATATGCTGACTTACAACAACTTACCGCTAAAATACGCCGGGCAAAACCTAAAATACAGCCCGGCGGAGAGCTTTACTCCACCGGGTATTAATCTCTATTTTTTCTTTTTGAACAGAAACGAGATAACAAGTACAAGCACAAAACCGCACAAAAAGTAAATCCATGCAGGAGTTTCATTAAGCTTATAAGGCCGGAATGTAACCGAAATTGTTTTACCCTGCCCAATTTCGCTTTGCTTGTATTTCCACATCAAAGTATGCCCATCCACGTAAGGCGCGTTATGCGTAATTATTTCGCCGGGGAACACATATTTATACGTAACCGTATAGGAAGTTGTATCCGATGTAAGTCCTACGCTCATAGGAGGAATAAACTGTGTAAATATTTTCTGCCCCGAAGCGCCGTCTGCGAACGAAAACGAAGACTGCGAAAAACGTTTCAGATGGTTAAGCGAATCAATTGACGAAAAACTGAACGCTATTTCCGCGTGCATAGTTGTATCGGTGGAATCGGCATAAACCTTTATGCTTTCCACTTTTGTATATTTCGAAGAATACTCGTTTCTTATTGAGTCCTTGTTGAATATTCCATATTGTTCAAAAAAGCTTGTCGTATCCTCAGCCGAAAGTTTCATCCAGTATTTAACAACCATTTTACCGGAACCGTCAATATTAAATTTAACTTCCTGATAATAATTCAGGCAGCCCCCAAATAAAACTGTAAGTAATATAAATATAAATGCTTTTTTCAAGATAGTACTGCGTTTGTTAATAATTTCCTAATATACTAATTTTAGGACTACTAATTTATAGAATTTTTTCTAATAATTCATTAAATTTGTAATGAATTATTTTTGAGGTTAATTATGCCGACATACGATTATAAATGTACTGAATGTAATAATAAGTTTGAACTTTTTCAGTCAATGACTGAAGACCCGATTACCGAATGCCCTAAATGTAAAGGGAAAGTAAAAAGATTAATCGGTCCGGGAGCCGGCCCGATTTTCAAAGGATCCGGGTTCTACGAAACGGATTATAAAAACCGCGGCAGAAGCAGTTCTTCCGCAAAGTCTTCTGTTTCCACTTCTCCTTCGAATTCCACGAAAATTGAACCTAAACCGGCTTCTGCTAAAAGCTAATTACTTTTATAGTTGTTTGAAATTTGTAAAAGCGACCCATTCGGCCGCTTTTATTATATTGGCTTATACATAAGTGTATAAAACAACAGCAAAAAAAAACGGGCCGAAAGGCCCGCTTTTAATTTTCACAACTGAATTATTTTTAGCTGCAGCCGGAAGTTGAACCGCAGGTCATACATTTAAGACATGTACCGTTGCGCACCATTGTAAGGCTTTGGCAATCGGGGCATACATCGCCTGTATATCCCTTTTCAATAGCCTGCTTTACTTTAGTCTTCATGGCGTGTCCGTGGTTAGGAGCGGCTTCCGGAGTTGTGGCATATCTCGCTTCGCTTGATGAAAGCGAGTAGTTATATGAATTAGCCTGGTTCTTATCAAGCTCAATATAACGTTCGCTAACAACTTCTTCGCTTACAAATTCAGGTTCCGCTTTTTTTACAATATTGCCCGCTTTGCTTTTCGATTCGCTCGGATCAACATGCGAAAGATCGTTTCTGCCAAGATAAGAAACTGCAAGCTCTCTGAATATGTAATCGATAACTGATGTAGCCATTTTAATTTTTTCGTTGCCCGAAACCATTCCGCTCGGTTCAAAACGCGTAAATACAAACGCGTCTACAAATTCCTCCAGCGGAACGCCGTGCTGCAAACCAAGGGAAATTGCAATTGCAAAACAGTTAAGCAGGCTGCGGAAAGCGGCTCCTTCGCGGTGCATATCTATAAATATCTCGCCAAGCTGTCCGTTATCGTACTCGCCCGTGCGGATATAAACTGACTGTCCGTTGATTTTCGCTTTTTGAGTATACCCGGTTCTTCTATCGGGCAATCTTCTTCTTTTGGCTATATAGCGGTGAATAATCTTTTCCGCCACTTTAACAATATCGTTATGTTCATGGCTTTCAATTTCGCTTTCAAGATCATCATCCGCGGTAGAATTAAGCGGCTGAGACAGCTTTGAACCATCGCGATAAATTGCGTTGGCTTTTAAGCTTAACTTCCAAGATTGCATGTAAGCTTCTTTTATATCCTCAACCGAAGCTTGATTTGGCAGGTTGATTGTTTTTGATATTGCGCCCGAAATAAACGGCTGAGCGGCGGCCATCATTTTGATGTGCGCCATAGAACGGATAAAACGCGTTCCTTTTTTGCCGCATTTGCTCGCGCAATCGAAAACAGGATAGTGTTCAACTTTCAGGAACGGAGCTCCTTCTACGGTCATGGTTCCGCAAACGTAATCGTTGGCGGTTGATATTTCCTGTTTTGAAAAGCCAAGGAAGCTTAACAAATCGAAATCCCATTCGTTCAATTGGTCTTCGCTAACGCCAAGTTTTTTCACCAGAAAATCGGCGCCCAAAGTAAACTTGTTAAAAGCAAAACCAAGTTCAAAAACAGACGGGAGCGATTTTTCGAGCTTACCGAGTATTTCGTCCGTAAAGCCCTTTGCTTTCAACGATTCAGGATTAATATATGGGCATCCGCGCAACGAGCCGGAACCCTTTGCGTATTTAATTATTTCAGCAATTTGTTCTTTATTATATCCTAATTTTGAAAGAGCCGGAGGAATTGACTGGTTGATAATCTTAAAGTATCCGCCGCCTGCAAGTTTTTTAAACTTAACCAAGGCAAAATCAGGTTCAACGCCGGTTGTATCACAATCCATAACAAGACCAATTGTACCGGTAGGGGCAATAACAGTAACCTGAGCGTTCCTAAAACCGTATTGAGCGCCAAGCTCAAGAGCCCTGTCTGAATCCTCACGGGCAGCTTTTAGTAAATCCGAAGGGCAGAATTGAGGATTAATACCAACCGGGAATGTGGAAAGACCTTCGTATTCTTCAATAGGCACATTATAAGCTGCGCGCCTGTGGTTCCTTATAACGCGCATCATGTTTTCCTTATTGTTCGCAAAACCTTCAAATACGCCAATATCCTTGGCCATTTCTGCCGAAGTTGCATAGGCGGACATGTGCATAATGGCGGTAATTGCTCCGCAGGTTGCAAAAGCCTCGTTGCTGTCATACGGAATACCCTGAAGCATTAAAAGGGAACCAATATTCGCGTATCCGAGTCCGAGCGTTCTGAACCGGTAGCTGAGTTCCGCAATTCTCTTGCTTGGGAACTGTGCCATCATAACGCTGATTTCAAGCGCAATTGTCCATAAACGGCTTGCATGCCTGAACGATTCAATGTCGAAAGTCGATTTTTCCGTATCATAAAACTTAACAAGGTTCAATGATGCAAGGTTACATGCCGTATCATCAAGGAACATATATTCGCTGCAAGGATTGGAAGCTTTTATTTCTCCGTCAGCGGGACATGTATGCCATTCGTTTATAGTAGTATGGAACTGCATTCCCGGATCGGCGCAAGCCCATGCGGCGTAAGCTATATCATCCCACAAATCCTTTGCCTTAATAGTCTTGCATACTTTAGGCTCCCGGTTTTCTTTTTGAGCTTTTTTCTTTTCAACTCTCCAATACAAGTTCCAGTCGTTATCATCCAAAACAGCCTGCATAAACTGATTTGTGACGCGTATGGAATTGTTTGAGTTTTGTCCCGAAACTGTGTTGTAGGCGTCCGAAGTCCAGTCGGTATCGTACACAGGAAATTCAATTGATTTAAAACCGAGTTTTGCCAGGTGAATAACGCGTTCAATATAATTGTTAGGAATTTGAGCTTTTCTGGCTTCCACAACGGCATTACGCAGTTTAAGATTTAATTTTTTATTAAATCTGTCATTTTCCGGATGTTCGTCATAGCAGGCCTTCATAATTGCGTTTAAGTAATGGTTGCAAAGTTTGGAACCTGCAACAAGAGCCGCTACTTTTTGTTCTTCTATAACCTTCCAGTTAACAAATTCTTCAATATCGGGGTGATCCATATCGAGGCAGACCATTTTAGCCGCGCGCCGCGTTGTACCGCCCGATTTAATAGCTCCGGCGGCTCTATCGCCTATCCGGAGGAAAGACATGAGTCCAGATGATTTACCCCCTCCGCTAAGAGGCTCTTCAGCGCCACGGATATCAGAAAAGTTAGAACCTGTACCGGAACCGTATTTGAACAGTCTGGCTTCACGGGTCCATAAATCCATTATGCCGCCTTCGTTTACCAGATCGTCTTTAACGGATTGGATAAAGCAGGCATGAGGTTGCGGGTGCGTATAGGCATCGGCCGAAGATGTAAGTTCTCTGGTTCTGAAATCTACAAAAAAGTGCCCCTGCGAAGGTCCTGTAATTCCGTAAGCCCAATTTAAACCCGTATTGAACCACTGCGGGCTATTGGGCGCGGCAAACTGATTTGCGAGCATAAAAAGCATTTCATCATAATATGCTTTCGCGTCCTCTTCCGTATTGAAGTAATTCCCTATCCAGCCCCAGTAAGTCCAGCAACCCGCAAGACGATGGAAAACCTGACGGCTGTCAGTTTCGGAAGCATAGCGTTCTTTTTCCGGCAGTTGTTCAAGCCTTTCCGCATCGGCTTTTGATGATTGAAGCCATGCAGGAATTCCTTTCTCTTTATTCTTTTTTAAGAGCTTTGGGACTCCGGCTTTTCTGAAATACTTCTGTGCAATTATATCCGTGGCTACCTGCGACCATGTAGACGGAACAACTACATCTTCCATTCTGAAAACAAGAGAACCGTCCGGGTTCCTTATTTCGGATGTCCTTTTTACAAATTCCAATGAGGAAAGAGGGTCAACGTTCTCTTTCGTAAAATGTCTTTTAATCTCCATTAAAACTCCTGCCCGTAAGCATATAACAAATAAAAAATATATATAATAACATTCGCCTGTTAATCAAGCGTTTCATTTACTTTTCATTAAATTTTTGGATTGATTTGCCGAGCTGTTTTAGAAGCTGGCACAAAATTGAACTCCAAAATTGTAAATTATTTTCAAAAATAAAAATTAATTTTAATTAATAATCTCATCTAATAATATATTCAGCTGTTTACATTTTTTTTGTGCTTTATATCATAAAGACTTAGCCCTTTTCAAGGTAAAAAAAATTTTTTTTATTTATACCTCTTTTTTTCGGGTTGAATTTTTGGTTTGATACAGCCGGAATTTCGTCCTAAAAAGAATAATTTCATAAGTTATTTATTTACATTATGTTAGTAGTACAGAGCTTTTAACAACCAAAAATTTTTTTATCCTTAAGTTTTTATAAATAGCATAATTGCCATTTCAGGCTAAAAACGCAATATAATCCGATGAAGAAAGGTATATATATTGACGACCGCTTCTTTTTTTATAATACTCTGCTGTTGAACTTGCCCTACTTACATTTTCCCAAGCACAATCAATGGTTGCGTGTTATTATCAAATTACTCTGTCTGAGTGCGGACTTCCCTGTTTAATAATGATGACCGAAGCTTTTACCTGATAAACGGTATTCATGTATATTCTGAAAATGATTAAATTAATTTATAAAAAAAAGCTTTATTTTCAAAACAATTATACAAAAGGATAATATTTTGAAATATGAAAAAGTAATAGAGATTGAGCATCTCTCAAAAAATTTCAAAAATCTTAAAGCGGTTAACAATCTATGTCTGAATGTTTTTCCCGGAGATGTATTCGGATTTCTGGGACCGAACGGGGCTGGTAAAAGCACCACAATAAGGATGCTTTTAACCCTTATTTCGCCTAATGAGGGGACAATAAAAATTTTTGACAAACCTCTCAAACAAAACAGGGAAACCATCTTAAAAAAAGTTGGGGCAATTGTTGAAAAGCCCGATTTTTATGGATACCTGACCGCTATTAAAAATCTGGAAATTCTTGCTAAAATTTCCGGCTCGGATATTACAAAAAAACATTTGATGGAAACTCTTGAAATTGTAGGGCTCGAAAAGAGATATAACAGCAAGGTAAAAACCTTTTCGTTCGGAATGAAACAACGACTCGGCATAGCGCAGGCTTTGATTCACGACCCTGATCTTATTATTCTGGATGAGCCAACGACAGGACTCGATCCTCAGGGGATGAAGGAAATAAGAGAACTTATACTGCTTTTAAGCAAGGAAAAAGGGAAGACTATTTTTCTTTCGTCACATATATTGCACGAGGTTGAATTTGTAGCAAACCGGATGATTATTATAGATAAAGGAACAACAGTTGTGGAAGGCCTTGTGAGCGACCTGCTGAATTCCACAGCGTTAAAAGTTACTTTTGAACTTGATGACCCCGCAAAAGCCACGGCCTTAATTAACGCCTCCCAGTGGAGCGGCAAACTTTCTTCGGCGGCAAACGAAAGATTTATTTTTGCGCTTGAAAGAAATGAGATCAGCGCGCTAAATAAGTATTTTATAGAAAACGGACTTGCCGTCAGCGCTGTAATACCGGCAAGATCGTTGGAGGAATATTTTTTGAACCTTACCGAAAAGGGGGATAAATGATTTCACTTATTGGTATTGAGCTTTATAAAATTTTTAAAAAGTGGCGTACATATATAGGGTTTATTGCAATTGGCGTTTTGATACCTGTAATTCAGGTTGCCATGCATTTTGAAGGAGATGGTTATCTGAAAATGCTGACGCGCGGCTTAAGCAGCGCGTTTGAATTTACGGGTAATCTTTTCAATTGTTACCTTATTGCGCATCTTGTATTAAGCGTTCTTGTGATACACATCCCTTTTCTTATAACACTTGTATCGGGAGACCTTCTTGCGGGAGAAGCAACAAACGGAACCTACAGAATTCTACTTACCCGCCCGGTTTCAAGATTCAGGTTGATTACGGCAAAGTATATTGCCGGGTTAATTTATTCCAATCTTTTGGTGGCTTGTCTGGCGTTTGTGAGCCTTGGAATTGGTTACCTTATTTTTGGCGCGGGTGAACTTATTGTAGTCAGAGACAGTATAATAATATTTGCAAAGGATGATATATTATGGCGCTTTGTTCTTGCTTATGGTTACGCAGCTCTCAGCATGATGCTTGTTTCTTCGCTCGCTTTCATGTTTTCGTCTTTAGTGGAAAACTCCATTGGCCCTATAATTTCCACAATGACGGTTATTATTGTTTTCATAATTATCTCGTCAATAAAGATAGGTTTTTTTGAAACTTTAAGCCCTTACCTTTTTACCTCGCACATGAATTTATGGACTTCGTTTTTTGACGACCCAATAGAGTGGAACAAGGTTATTGAATCGGGCGCGATACTTGCTGCCCACTGTTTGTTTTTTTACGGCGTTACATTATTTATTTTTACAAAAAAAGACATTTCATCTTAATTAGCATGGAGAAAGAAATTGAAACATTTTATTTTATTGTTTTTTGTTTTTGTCACAAGCATTAATGCCGCGGCCAAAGATCCCAACGTAATAATAAAAAATCTTCAGAAGAAATTTGAAGAAGTAAAAGATTACGAGGCTGATGTCAAAGTGAAAATAGACATGGACATGCTTAAGGCGCCGGAGTCGAAGGCAAAAATATATTTTAAACAGCCCGATAAAGTCAAAATCAAATCGGAAAGTTTTTCACTTCTGCCCAAGCAGGGTATAAATTTTTTACCGGGTTTGTTTATAAAAAAAGATTTTACCGCGGTTTATGTAAGAGAAGACAACTGGAACGGATTAAAACTCTCTGTCATTAAAATAATTCCGCTTAACGAAAACAGCGATATTTCCATTTCCACCCTATGGGTTGACGAATCCAAAAACGTGGTAAAAAAAGCTGAAGTATCAACAAAATCGGAAGGGACCTTTTCAATAGATATGAGTTACGCTTATGCCGATAAGTATTACATGGTAAGCGCAATGAAGTTTTCGTTTGACCTGAATAAACTGAATGCGGGAAAAAGCATGAATGACGCAACGCCTACCGAACCGAAGAACAAGAGAAAGTTTAAAAGACCGACAAAAGGAACCGTATATATAAATTATTCGGATTATAAAATTAATAAAGGCATCCCCGACTCGTTTTTTAAGACAGATAAGAAATAGGAATTAGTACAGGTTTAAGCAGCTTCTGTTTTATAACAAACAAGATTCTTTTTTTCTACTAATTTAAAACAACAGCGCCGGTTATTGACCGGCGTTGTTGTTTTTCACAAATTCTTTCAACAATTCAATGTTCTCTTTGGCTTCGGGAATAATTTTTGAAATGCGCTCGCTAACATGCTCCGTTCTGTTTTCCGAGATGTCAACTTCAAGTTCCTTGCAGGCTGTAACCAGAGCTTCAAAACCAAAAGTGCTGCTGTTGCCACGCAAACCGTGAAGCAGGTCTCGTATTTCCATATAATTCTGTTCGCCAAGCGCAACCACTAACTTACTTAAAATATCATTCGCGCTTTCAAGAAACACATCTGTAAGTTCGGCAACGGTTTCTTCGCCAAGATCTTCATCAAGAATTAAAAGATGCTTTTTCAGATCGTTTACTTTATCGGAGTACCGTTCGTCTTTTGATATTGAATCATTCATTGACCGCCTCAATTCTTTTTATCTACGGCTTTAATTATAGCGTCATGAACCATGTGACGTTTAGCCGTAATTTTATTGTTTTCTCTTGTAGGGTAAACCCGGTTGGTTAAAATAATAGCGAACAGATCTCTTTCCTTATCCATAAAGATTGATGTTCCGGTAAAACCCGTGTGTCCGAAAGTTGTAAACGAAAAATGTTTGTAAGCCGCAGTCTCTCCATTTTCGTTAGTATCCCAGCCAAGGCCGCGCGAGCTTTGCGAAGTTTGTTTTTTTGTCCATTCCTCAACTGTGGAAGCCTTAAAATACTGCTTGCCGTTATAATAACCTTTATTAAGCATCATCTGGCAGAATATGGCCAGGTCCGGCCCGGTTGAAAACAAACCGGCATTGCCCGAAACACCGCCTAAAAGATAAGCGGCTTCATCGTGCACTGCGCCCTGCATTGTCATCTTTCTCCAGTAATTGTCAATTTCAGTAGGGGCGCATTGTTTTTTCAGCTCATCGGGAGGATTGAACATTGTACGCTTCATGCCAAGCGGACCGAACAATCTTTCGTGCAGAAAAACATCCATCGTTTTACCTGTTATTTTTTCTACAATTTTCTGCATCGTTATCATGTTCAAACAACTGTAGACATATTTACTTCCGGTTGGATATTCAGGTTTGATATGCCTTATGGAATCCCACACCTGTTCCGGAGTTTTCAGTTTTTTGTAAAAGGGAACAAACGCCGTCAAACCCGAATTATGAAGCAACAAATTTCTGATAGTTACATTCTCTTTGCCTTTATTAAAATCCGGGAAAAACTTTGTTACTTTGTCGTCAAGGTTAAATTTACCTTCATCATACAACATTATTGCGGCAGAAGTTGTTGCCACAACCTTGGTAACAGAAGCCATATCAAACATTGCGTCAAGCGTCATTGGCGTGGATTTTTCATCGTAAGTGAAATGGCCGAAAGCTTTTTCGTAAAGAATTTTTCCTTTATACCCAACAACCACAACTCCGCCAGGGAAGGCTGAATCTTTAACAGCCCCATTCATGATTTTATCTATTTCTGAAAAATCATAATTCGGATTGGAAATATCTTTTGTTAAAACCGGCTGCGCAAGTGAATTATTTAATGCAAGCGCTAAAACCAGAAACAACAGTTTCAAAAAAGAGGACTTTACTGATATATTTTTCATATTTGTAATCCCGTATTTTATTAACATTTCCCGTTATATGAAAAAAGACAATATTATTTTTTTTCTTCTTCATAAGGTACTAAAAATACCGTAATTAAACCCGGAATTCCGAGAATAGCCGTCATATAAAAGAAGTTTTGATAACCAAGCATTTTTTGCAAATAACCGGCTATCAATCCCGGAAACATCATACCAAGAGCCATAAGACTGGTAGCAATTGCATAGTATGTTGTTTTGTAGGAACTCTTACCCGAAATGTACATAAGGTAAACACAATACGCCGTAAAGCCGAAGCCATAAGAAAATTGTTCAAACGCAATAAGCCCGGATGCTATGTAAACATTGGGCCTGAATAACGACATTCCAATATAAACATACATTGGAATATTAATAATAATAACCATGGGCCATATACATTTTTTAAGGCCGTATTTTTTAATGATCCAGCCGCCAACAACGCCGCCGGCAAGAAGACTTGTTACGCCAATTGTACCGTAAATAATTCCAACTTCGGAAGTTGTAAAACCCAAACCGCCGGCCGAAGGTTTATCGAGAAAGAAAGGAGTATTCATTTTAATAAGAAAACCTTCTCCAAAACGGTACAAGAAAATAAACGCGAGAATAATACCTATATGCGGTTGTTTAAAGAATGAAACAAACCCTTCCTTAAATGAATTGGAATCTCTTTTTCTTGGCACATCATCGGCAGGATAAGGCATTGCGAATTTATTAACTATAAATATAATTCCGAAAGCTACTGTTGCAACAATAAACGCAATGCTCCAGCTTAACGGAACATTTTTATTTTGAGCTGCAAGAAAACCGGCAAGCCAAACAACAAAGCCTTGTCCGAATATCATGGCGAAACGGTAGAACGTGCTTCTTATACCAACGAACCCCGCCTGATCTTCTTTATTAAGCGCAATAAGGTAAAATCCGTCCGCGGCAATATCGTGCGTAGCAGAAATAAAGGCCGCTACAAAAAACAGGAACAACGATAGATAGAAAAACGATGGCATACGAAGAACTATACTAAGAAGACCAAAACAGACTGTCATTGCAAGTTCGGTGTAAACAATCCAGTTTCTTTTTGAAGAATGAGTTTCAACCAATAAGCTCCAGAACATTTTCAGCGTCCAGAACAAATACAGCCAGCTTGTTGAAAAAGCTATGGTTGCATTATCTATGCCCATATTTTTATAAAAAATAACTGATACCACGTTTACAAGTACATAAGGAACGCCTTCTGCAAAGTAAAGAGTGGGAATAAATGACCAGGGGTTGCTGGTGGTCCTTTTCTTTTTGGGGGAATTTAGAGTTTCCGCGGTTGAGACAGCCATATTGTATTCCTATTTTTTAATGTAATTATTTTCATATTATCAAAGTTAAAAATAATAATCAAATTATAAACATATAATTTGTTCTATATGTTTTAAGCGCTTTTATCATAAGATGGCGCTGTTTGCCCGTCACATTACAAAGATATTAACCGAGCAGATTTTTTGCCAGTACAACAGCCCCCATTTCCGGCGTTAGATCCGGTCCCGTTATTTTTACATTTGGCAGTTCGGCTTTTATTTTTTTCTTAAACATATCCGAGAAAATATTGGGGTTGCAAATTATGCCGCCAATAAAAGAAACGCTTAAAACCGCTTCTGCAATTTTTTTTGCCATTGCGGAAATATGCAGTACAAGCTCATCGGTTTGTTGTTCAATAATTTTTATACATTCCGCGTCTCCTTTTTCAGCGGCCTGTAAAACGCAGGGCGCAACAGACGCGATATCAAAATTATTTTTGTAAACCTGGGTTATTAAAATTTCCTGTGAAGTAATTCCGAACTTTTCCGTAATAATACCTGCAAGCGCAGATTCCGCGCATCTTCCGTCAAAGTATTTTGAAACCGCGGTTAATCCGAGCTTTCCAATAGAGTATCCACTTCCCTCATCGCCAATGAAGCGGCCAAAACCACCCACGCGATGAATATTTCCGGCAGCATCCTTGCCAAACATTATTGAGCCTGTTCCGGCAATCAGTATACTTCCAGGTCTGCCCGAAAAAGCCCCTTCAAGAGCAATGCGGGCATCGCTTTCCACCCTGAAACAATTAATTTTTATTCCCTTTTTTTCGGTAAATTCGGCAAAGGCTTTTTCAAGGGTCTCAGCATCATTTCTTCTCCCCGCGCCGGTTGTACCAAGTACAATCGCGGCAAAATCTTCGTATCCACATTTAAGAGCTTCTTTGGATTGATCTATCAATTTAAGTAAAGTATCACAGACAGTTTCTGTTCCAATAATTAAAAAATTTGAGGGGCCGCCAAAACACTCGAATTGTTTTGCCAGCAAAAGATCGGTAACGACACATTTTGTTTTAGTGCCGCCTCCATCTATTCCGATTAGGTATTTCATATATGTATTTATTATTTGTAAAAAAACGCTACCCCTAAGATATAAAATTTAAGTGAATTTAAAAACTATAAAATACTGACGCAGCACGTTGCTTTATATCATTATTTATCTAATTCATAATACATTATCTAATTAATAAAAAGACGCTGAATTATTCATTCTGATTTTAAGAGTCCGCTGTTTCAGATTATTTGATTTTAATTATTTTTTGAACTTTTTTTATCTTAAGCTTATCAGATTGCAATGGTATTATTTTTGTGTCTTCTTTACCGAATATTCTTCGCCTTCATAAAGGCATTTCCACTCTTTCCGTTTTATGTATTTATATTATAGAGGAGCTTGTTTATGAGAAAACTTTATACTTTTAATGTATTATGTTTTTTACTTTTAATTTACATGCCGGGCGGTAAAACACTGGCGCAGACCCCTTTGTATCTTAACCCCAACGCCCCTATAGACCAGCGTGTTGATGATCTCATTGCAAGAATGACTTTGGATGAAAAAATAGGTCAGATGATGCAGGTTGATAACACTGCAATTTCCGCAAACCCGGCAGCTATTTCCGATTATTTCATGGGTTCGGTATTAAGCGGCGGAGACTCAAAAACCGGAGACAGCACAACGCCTGCATGGGCCGATCAATACGACAAGTTCCAAAGTTACGCGCTTAAGACCCGGCTCGGCATACCCATTATTTACGGCGTAGACGCTGTTCATGGAAACAATGACGTGCTTAACACTACCATCTTTCCGCATAATATTGGGCTTGGCTGCACACGCAATCCCGAACTTGTAAAACAGGCGGCTCAAGTCACTGCCAGAGAAGTAGCCGCGTGCGGTGTTGACTGGACATTTGCCCCGTGCATTGCCGTCCCCCAGAATGAGAGATGGGGCAGAACGTATGAGGGATTCGGTGAAACTCCCGAACTGGCGCAGCAGATGGGCGCTGCCGCGGTGAAGGGTTTTCAGGGAGATACTCTCGCCGGACAAGCAAGCATACTTGCCTGCGCAAAACATTTCCTGGCCGATGGCGGCACTTTGGATGGAACAGATCAGGGAAATGCATTAGCCAATGAAGCTGCAATCAGAAAAATTCACTTGCCCGGTTATATTTCCGCAATTAATGCAGGCGTTGGCAGTATTATGGTTTCTTACAGCAGTATTAACGGGCAAAAAATGCACGGCAGCAAATACTGGATTACAGATGTCTTAAAAACCGAACTTGGGTTTAAAGGGTTTGTTGTTTCCGATTATGCAGCTATCGATCAACTTGGCTCCGATTATACTCTGGACGTTCAACAGTCTATTAATGCGGGTATTGATATGGTTATGATACCTGTAAATTACTCAACTTTTTATACTTCAATTAAATCGTGCATTAATAACAATCTTATTCCCTTATCAAGAATAGATGACGCTGTAAGAAGAATTCTCACAATAAAATTTAAAATGGGATTGTTCGAAAAACCATATACAGATCGTTCATTATTTGCTTCCGTACGCGCGCCTGAGAACCTGGCCGTTGCCCGCCAATGCGTAAGAGAGTCAATTGTTCTGCTGAAAAAGAAAGACGGTATCTTACCAATTCCTTCAGACAAAGCGGGGCTGCATTTGCTTGTTGCCGGCACACATGCCGATGATATAGGCAACCAATGCGGCGGGTGGTCTATTGCATGGCAGGGCAAAAGCGGTAAAACAACTCAGGGCACTACAATTTTACAGGCTATTAAAAAAGCCGCCCCCAATGCGCGGGTCGATTATTCACTTACCGGTGATTTTACAAACACCAAAGCGGATTATTCAATTGTAGTTACAGGAGAAACTCCCTATGCCGAAGGGAAAGGAGACCGGACTGACCTTGGCATACCCAAAGCGACTGTTGAATTAATTCAAAAAATGAAAAGCTACGGGAATCCCGTTATTGTTATTCTTATTTCAGGAAGACCCATGATACTTGAAAAGATACTCCATTTTTCCGATGTCATTTTTGCAGCATGGCTTCCAGGCACCGAAGGAGACGGCGTTGCCGATATTTTATTTGGCAGTTATAAACCCAAAGGATTGCTCAGTCATTCGTGGCCCAAAAACATGAGCCAGATTCCTATTAACATTGGTGACGCGAATTATAAACCTTTGTTTGAGTATGGGTACGGTATTACCAGTTTTGATGACTCGCCACAAGGCTCCGAACCGAAATTACTTTCAGCAATAATTGACACTACCGGCAATATAATTGAACTTACTTTTAACAAGGCAATGAATGACCCTGCTTCATCGAACGCCAAATTTGCAATTATAAAAAACGGAGCGACTTTGGCAACAGGGTATGGCGCAAGTCTTAAACCGAATGATAATACAACCATCCTGCTAAAAACAGATTCATCATTTGTTGCAGGCGATAGCGTTGCTATTGATTTTGTATCCGGAAATATAACTTCTGTTGATGGCGGCAAACTGACTTCAACAGGAACTGTTGACGTTTATAACTGGGCCGCCGTACCTGCCGTTAATATACCGGGTCAAATTAACGCGTGGAAGTACAGCGATATGTTCGGCGTTCAACAGGAATTATGCACAAGCGATGGCGGCGGTTACAATTTAACCGGAATAGATGCCGGCGATTGGATGGAATACCCTATTAATGTTCCCGCGGCGGCAATGTATATGCTTTCCCTTCGCACTTCAAGCCCTGTTGATGGCGGAAACATTTCGTTAACAAGCGGCGGCAGAACTCTTGGAGCCCGCAGCTTGCCTGTAACCGGTGACTGGCAAACCTGGAACACTACAAAACAACCGGCAGGGCTTTTAGCGGGTAAACAGACTTTAAGAATTAATGTTACAAAAGGCGGCTTTAAATTGCATTGGCTTACTATTGATAACATTACCGCTGTTAATCCCGAAAGCTCCGCAATCCCTCGCGAATATAAACTTGAACAAAACTACCCCAACCCGTTTAATCCTTCAACCGAAATAAAATTTTCAATTAAAGCTCCAGGAATTTTTTCATTAATTGTTTATAACGCTTTGGGGCAAAAAGTAAGAACTTTGTTTAACGAGTATAAGCCTTCAGGAAATTATAGGGCAGTATTTAATTGTGCGGGCCTTTCCAACGGAGTTTATTTTTATAATCTGACTGGTAATGGATGTAACCTTGTAAAAAAGCTTATAATTCTAAAATAGCTAAAAGAGACCGTCTGAAAAGGGAATCTCTTTTTTATCTTAAGTTAATCAGCTTAAGCGGAAAGCGCTATTTTATAATTTTAAAAAGCATCTACTCAACAAAAAACAACTCTTTTACATCCGTGCAAAATTGAGTATTTAAAAACAGCTTTTTCAGCTTTCTAAAAGGTCGCTTTATTGGTGCATCCACAAAAGAGGTGGCAAAATATAAAACTGATAAGCTATAATGTCTTTGCGAGGAGTTCGCGAAGTTACTTGTCCCGATTTATCGGGAGCAATCTCATTGGTGTTATTACAGAATACTATTATAGTATTATATTTTTTTAGCCCACTGCTTTTGCCACCAAAATTATGCCTGTACCCTTTTATTTATAAAATTCTTCTTTGAATATTTGATTATAAATCATTCATAAATTAAATTAGAACTTTGTAAAATAGATACCCGTCTTTTGTGTTAACATATAGCCGGATTTTTCCATATCATCATTAGTAATGGTATACCTTCCTGCGCTTATATTAAACGAAGTACTTATTTGACAAAAGGAATGGGGTGGGCGGTTGAACAAGGCCCCTTCGAATAAGCTTTAAATTTTCTTTTTTAGACCGATTATAATTTAATTGAGTTTTGGTTATTAAAATAAGGATTATTATATGAAAATAACGATGCGTACTTTTTTAATTACAGCGTTAGCCATATTTTCTTTTTCGGCTTTTGCACAAAACCAAAAGCAACCTTCAAGCAGAGAAGCTCAGCAAAATGAGGCTTTTGGCGGCTATATAGTGGACAGATTTATTGATAAAAACGGGAAAGAAGTTATAGGGGTAAGTTTTCCAGGTAAGCCGCCCGATAATTACAGGGCGCCGGCTGCCAAACCTACGGCTTCTGCCATAACCATTGCAAACGTGCCAGCTTACGAGTGGAGCTTTGGCTGTACCGCTACCTCAGCCGCAATGATTACAGGCTACTACGATAATCTCGGCTATACAAATCTGTACACCGGTCCAACAAATAATGGAGTTGCCCCTATGACCAACAGCGTCTGGGGCCATGTTACTATAAATGGCGAATCAAGAGCGTTATGCCCTATTGCAGCTACAAAAAAAGGATTGGATGGACGTACAACTAACGGACATGTTGACGATTACTGGATTAAATACTCCAATTGCGATAACGACCCATATTTAACCGGTTCGTGGACTCAACACACTTATGAAAGCTGTACAGCCGATTACATGAAAACAAATCAGTCTGCTTTTAGTAATTGCGATGGTTCAACTACTTTATATTATTATTCAAGCGGAGATCCATATTCCGGTAACGAATCCAAAGATGGCGCTTATGGTTTCCAGCTGTTCCTTGAATCAAGAGGTTATACTGTAACCGAGCGCTATAACCAGATAATTCTCGGTTATAATGGAGCAACCGGAGGCTTTACTTTTGCCGATTACAAACGGGAAATTGATAACGGAAGCCCTGTTTTTATAAATGTAAAAGGGCATACAATGGTTGGCGTTGGTTATGACGATGCCACACAAAAAGTTTATCTGCACGATACCTGGGATTACAAGACTCATGAAATGACGTGGGGCGGTTCATATTCAAATATGCAGCATTGGGGCGTTTCGGTATTTCATCTCGCGCCTATCCCTTTTACAATTGCTGCTTCGGTTCTGCCTTTAAACAGCGGCCTTGTTAACGGTATAGGCACTTACAATGCCGGCCAAACCGCGCAATTAACCGCTTCCCCTAAAGCCGGTTATAAATTCCTGAACTGGACAGAAAACGGATTTTCAGTCTCTAATTTTGCAACTTACTCTTTTACTGTTACTTCAAACAGAACATTGGTTGCTAATTTTGCTCCTCTTGCCACTTTTACTTTTTTAGCTCAACCCGGAGGCCAGTCCTTATATTCGGGTATAAACTATAATATAGCATGGCAAAGCGCTAACGCGCAAAATATTAATCTTGATTTTTCCTCCGATAACGGGACAAACTGGAACAACATTGTTTCCAACTATCCGGCTGTTTCGTCCACATATCAGTGGACAATTCCAACTGTAATTTCTTCAAACTGTATTTTGAGGATTTCGGACGCATCAACGCCATCTTCATTTACATTAAGCGGATCATTTTCGTTATTGGGAGCCCTTAAAACTCCCGAGCAGACTTCTCCGGCAAATTACTCCGTTGGTGTTGCTACCCCGGCTGTACTTAATTGGAAATCTGTTCCATTTGTTTCAAAGTATGCTGTGGAAATTGCAAAGGATACTCTTTTTACTTCCATGGTTTTACGCGATACTTCAGTAACGGATACAGTTAAAACAATTAGCGGACTTTCAGCCAATACCAATTACTATTGGCGTATCGCTTCTGTATATTCCGGCATTACAAGCGCAAAAAGCTCTGTCTGGAGCTTTAGAACCCAATCTGCGGCGGCAGCCAACAGTATTTCAGGATACCTTGTTTACGCAAACCCGCAAAACCTGCCTATGACTGGAGTAAAAGTTTTATTGACAAAAAACAGCGCCGCCATTGATTCTGTTGTTACGGATTCAACCGGCAGCTTTTTGTTCAAAAATGTAGCAAGCGGGGTTTACTCACTAATCCCGGTTATTTCGCAATTTCAGTGGGGCGGAGTTTCTTCAACTGATGCCCTGTTGTTAAGACGCTACATTGCCGGTTTAACAACATTCGATACCTTGCAAATAAAAGCGGCCGATGTCAACGCGAGCGGTTCTCTTAACAGCACAGACGCGCTTCTTATACGCAAGAGAATTTCGGGTGATATTTCCAGCTTTACAATACCGGACTGGATTTATGAAAATCCATTTATAAACTTTACAGGAACCGGAACCGCAGTTACTATCAGGGTTCTGTGCGCCGGAGATGTTAACGGATCGTTTATTCAGACTTTTCTTACCGCCCCTCCGTTATCCGGTGAAATAAAATCGGTTGTAAAATAGTAATTTACTTTCGGCTATTATATTCTATGAGGCTGTCTTAAAAAGGCAGCCTCTTTTTTTTGCTATAACGCATCAAGTCACAGAAGAACATTACTCTTATAAACGAGTTAAATGATTATACAAGACTAAATGGGGAGTGAAATTTCAATTGCCTGAATATAAGCGTTTATCGGCGGAATGTTTTAGCTTAGTAAAATATTCTTCTACTAAGTTGCTTAAGGATGGGATAATTGCAGAAAAAGCGGCCTTGCTTTGGACCAACATCTTTTTCATTCGGTAATCTGAAAATTTAAGAACTGTAGATTTTGTTACTTTATTATCCTTAAATTATTTATCCGGCTCTTTTAAACATAAAAAAAGCTGTTACGCTTAAGAGCGTAACAGCTTTTTATTAATACCTTGCAGAGATATTATTACTTGGTAGTAAAGAGGTTTTCAATTCTTCTGCCGCCCATAAATTTACGTGAGTAGTAATCTTCATCAAGAGAAGAAATACGCACGCCGTATTTACTGCTTGCATGAGCGAAATAATTACCGCCTATATAAATGGCCACATGACCAGGCCTCACGCGTCTGCGTGTGTTGAAGAAAATAAGATCGCCGAATTTTAAACTCGACCTATCTTCAACAGAACTACCTTGCGTATATTGTTCCCTTGCAGAACGGAGTAACGGATAAGAAAAAGTATTTCTGTATACGCTCTGGGTAAATGCCGAACAATCAATACCGTCCATTGAATTACCGCCATATTTATATGGGGTCTTCAGGTATTTGATAATTTCCATAAGAAGTTTTTCCTGGACATTACCTCTGATGGAGGAACTGTTGTTGCTTTTAGAGAACTTATTAATAATATCTTCCACATTCACAGAAGTTTTTTCTGTAAAATCTTCATCAAACTCGTCCTGAGTTGCATAAAAGTCGTTGAGACTGTCAGGTTGAGAGGAAACTGAATTCTCTGCCAAGTCATTTTCCTCAGAATCTTTTTCGTAACGAACTTTATTCTCCTTAGGAGAATCGGCCTTTTTACCGGATGCATACCGAAGAGCGCTGGATGAGGATGCACAACCGGGAAGAACAAGTGTCCCGGCCGCTAAAAACGCCACGCCTGCCAAAAGCAGGCAGAATTGTTTTAGTTTCTTCATGTTTATCCTAAATATGCCCTTAAATTTTTACTTCTCGAAGCGTGCCGCAATCTTCTGATTGCTTTTTCTTTAATTTGTCTTACACGCTCGCGCGTTAGGTTAAATCTTTCCCCAATCTCTTCCAAAGTTAAAGAGTGTTCTTTATTCAACCCGAAGTAAAGCTTAATCACTTCTGCTTCCCTGTCGGTTAATGTTGATAAAGCCCTGTCTATCTCTGTTTTAAGAGATTCAGTCATCAGGCTTTGATCCGGGGCGGGCTGCTGATCGTTCTGTATAACATCAAGAAGACGGTTATCTTCGCCTTGTGCAAAGGGCGCATCCATGGATACGTGCCTTCCTGATATTTTAAGTGTGTCAGCCACTTCGCTTACATCCATATCGAGTTCGTTTGCAAGTTCCGAAGCGCTCGGTTCCCTTTCAAATTCCTGTTCAAGATTACTATACGCTTTACCTATTTTATTCAGAGCGCCTACCCTGTTCAACGGCAGCCTTACAATACGGGATTGTTCGGCGAGCGCCTGTAAAATAGACTGGCGAATCCACCACACTGCATAAGAAATAAATTTAAACCCTCTGGTTTCATCAAATCTTTTTGCAGCTTTAATAAGCCCTAAGTTTCCCTCATTGATTAAGTCCCCTAATGATAACCCCTGGTTTTGATATTGCTTTGCGACACTGACAACAAAGCGAAGATTGGCCTTTGTCAACGTTTCCAATGAACGTTGATCCCCTTTTTTTATTTTTATTGCTAATTCAATTTCTTGTTCCGGAGTTAATAAATCTACTTTTCCTATCTCTTGTAAATACTTGTCTAACGATTGGCTTTCGCGATTAGTATATTGCTTAGTTATTCTCACGTAAATCTCCTTGCGTATTAATATCAGATATAAACTGTATTAACTGTTCGAACTATTGATGCGTTTACCGTAACAAACCATACAGCCAAAGGAGGCGCTGTTTTGTACAGCCATATATATTATAATTCCGATCTTTTCTAACCGTACCAATAGCAAAAGAGCGTTGTTTTTTTAAGCTTGGCGTTTACAGGCAGGCTAAACTTTAATTGATATAAAAGTATTATTAAAGCCCGTAAAATTTATGCCATACTTAAATGACGCTCCTATATTATTTATTTTTCAAAACCGCAAATATAATGCAAATCTCTCTTATCTTCAATGGATAAATTACTACAGAGAAAATACTTTGCTATTTCACTTCTTAGGAGGGCGAATTGATGATTATTTGGATAACCCTAAAAATATTGTTGTAATTACTGTTTATAAACTGAAGCAATCCCAATATTCATAAAATCTTGTTTCATAACACAAAGATTGCTTCACTTCATAGACCGAATTTGCAATAATACTTATAGCTTTGCCGTCTATGTTGTGAACTTTTAAGTATTCTCTACTTTAAAATAACAATTTTTCAATAAAAAAAGCAATTTTTTTACTTTTTTTATTTACACCTGCTGCTTGGTATAAAAACACAAATACTTATACAAAATTTCATTTCGGGAAAACCGACTTAAAACTTGAATATTCTTTTTTAATGGCCTTTGTTGTAAGATTCCTTTTTAACTGTTAATTTCGTTTAAAAAGCTTTTGCCTTTAAGATTGCTTGCCACATTAAAAAAACCGGTGATTGTTTTGGCCACATCCGAAAATGTTGCGCGAGTGCCAAGGTTTTTACCAGCTTTTCCTTTTTTGTAAACAATAAGAGGAACGTATTCCCTGCTGTGGTCAGTGCTCGGAGTTGTTGGGTCGTTTCCATGATCGGCTGTTATTACAATTATATCCGTATCATCAACCGCATTAATTATTTGCGGAAGATTATCATCGAACTCCTTTAATGCTTTGGCAAACCCGGCAGAATCGTTACGATGCCCGTAGTATACGTCAAAATCCACAAGATTTGTAAAAATCAGGCTGTTGGAATGATCGGCCGCGGCTTTAATTATTTTCTTACAACCTTCGGAGTTTGACTTCGATTTTATCTTTGTCTTTATACCCTTATGGTTAAACAAATCGTCTATTTTACCAATAGCGACTGTATTAAAGCCCTTTTTCAGTAAAACATCAAGTATTGTGTCTTCAGGGGGAGCAAGAGAATAATCCTTCCTGTTAACTGTCCTGGTATAATTACCTGAAGTACCTATAAAAGGCCTGGCTATTACACGCCCAACCTTTAACGGAGCAACAAGTACTTTTTCTCTTGTTATGGTGCATATTTCGTATAACCGTTCAAGAGGAATTATATCTTCGTGCGCGGCTATCTGAAAAACAGAATCGGCTGATGTATAAATAATTGGGAAGCCGGTACTGACATGTTCATCGCCAAGCTCCTTGATTATTTCGGTACCGGAAGCGGCTTTATTGCCTAAAATACCTTCGCAGCCGGTTTCTTCAAGAAAGCGGCCAATAATTTCATCATTAAAACCGTTGGGGAAATATGAAAAATCGAAGTCTATTCTTAAACCGCCAAGTTCCCAGTGTCCGGTGGTTGAATCTTTCCCTTTCGAAGCTTCTTTCATTTTTCCATAGGAAGCAAGGGGCGTTTTTGTTTTGGGAATTCCTTTTATGTGGGTAATATTACCAAGCCCGAAGGATTGAAGATTTGGCAGGTTCAGACCGCCTACGGCCTCGGCCATATTGGTTAGCGTGCTGCTCCCTTCGTCTTTGTATTTACCGGCATCCGGCAGTTCGCCAATGCCTACGCCATCGAGTACTATAATAAAAAAATTATTAATAGCTGCCTCTTAGTTTAAGTTCTTTACAGTATTGCCGCCTCTTTCAAGAGCTTTTTCCAACGCGAGGTTGGCATTGTAGAATAATTCTTCGGCATCGTTCTTATTATTTGCGGACGCAATACCGATAGAAACCGTATAAGTTGTCTGTTTGGAGACAACGGCAATAGGTTTACGCGCTATTTTAACTCTAAGTTTCTCGGCCCACAGAAATACGTCTTTTGGGGAGCGATTAAAGAAATAAACCGCAAACACCTTTTCTTCAATACGGCCAAATAAGTTCAGCGGATCCATTTCCTCGCTTATTGCTTCGCTTACAGATTTAAGCACTTTAGGAAATGGGTTCCCGTCAAATAATGATTCCTGTTCCAGAAAGTCGTCTATTTTTATTAAAGCCAATGCTCCCGGCGCTTTAAGCTGACTGGCTTTGGCCAAATCGCCATTTAACCTTTCGCGGAAAGTTTCTGCGTTAAGAGAGTCTGTCTCAATATCTATTGCCACATAGCTTTTTAACAGGGCCTGTGAGGAATATGAATATAAAATAAATGATAAAATATTTGTGGCTGTTTTAAGAAACTGAACATCAGAATTTATATAAGCGTTTTTCTTTAAGCTTTCGAAACATAAAACTCCGTAGTTTTGCTTTTCGTAGATTAAAGGAATAGCCAGGAACGATCCGTCAAAATTAACATCTTCCTTGTTGGAAAAACGCACATAATTATTTGCAGATGTATCATCTATTTTAACAGGAATACCGGTTATTATTGATTTGCCAACAAGAGTTCCCGATAAATCAATTTCCAGTCCTTCGCCAATATACTTCAACGAAGTTTTGTTTATTATTTTTGCGGTTTTAAATTTCTGCTCAACCGGATTAAAATAAACGAAAGCAAAAGCATCCCAATGTATAAGATACTTAATTACTTCTTCTATCGATCTGCATAAATCTGCATCTGTCTCAATTTTTGTGTCAATATTACAAAGGTTCAGTATACCTTTTAACCGTTGTTGAGCAATTGACTCGGATTGCTTTTCCTCAAACAGGCTAATTAATATTGTTATCAGTCTTACAAATCTGCCAAGCGAATATATTGTTTCAATACCGAAAGAATCTGAAACAAGCGAATCCACTACGAGAATACCAATAAGGTTATTATCAAAAAATAGCGGAACTCCAACAAAACTTTTTATGCCCTGCGCTGTTGGATAATATCTTATTGCGTCCATCTCGGCAGCGGGATTAACTTCATTAAGAAGTTCCGGTTCGCCTTTTTCAATTATTTTGCTTAAAATATCATCTTCAACATCAAATTTTCTGCGGGTAATATCGGTAGAGTTTGAAACAAAGCGTTCAATTGAAAGCTTTTCCTTTTTTTTGTTGTACCAAAAGAATACAGCCGAATATGCCTGATACGATTCTTTAACTACCGCAAGAACTTTTTCGAGCACAAAAGTAAACTGTCCATCGTTACCAAGCTCTTCGGGAACCTTTTCGTTTGCTATTTCCTCAAAACGCTCCTTTAAATCAGGCGGTTTAAGAGTAACTTTTTTGGTTTTATAATCTTCTTTGTAGTTTTCGTTGGTAATAATTTCTATTTTCTTTGTTGGAGATATTATTTTGAATTCCTCGCCCTCATCCGGTTTTATAAAATCGGCCGGGTCTGAAACAATTGGGTTTTCTTCGGCGGAATCTGCAGGCGGTTCAAAAAATATATCTTTTGAAAAAACATCGCGTAAAAACACAATGGCCGCCACATAAATAAGCATTAATAACGAAATTATTCCCTTAATAATTGAATCATCAACATATAATAGAACTGCCAATAAGACAGGAAATACGAGAAATATAAATATCCGTTTTTTTTGCCGTTGATCCATCAGGGCGTTAGACCTAAAAATTCTGTTATTATTTAAAAGTTTAATATAATTTTACCAACAATTAATTGCAAATGTTTACTTTAAATATTCAAAATATCTTGTTCTAATAGAATACTTTAAGTAGGTTTGCAACTTCCTTTCTGCCCGTATTTTTTACTGCCGAATATAAAACAAGGTTCTCGTTATATTTCAGGTACGGGGCAAATAATTTAATTTCTTTTTTTGTTTTAGCTAATTCAGCCTGATTAAGCTTATCTGACTTTGAAAGAAGTATTTTATATTCAATATTTTTCTTTTCCAACATATTTTTCATGGCTTCATCAAGAGTGGTAGGTTTATGCCTGCTGTCAATCAGATGAAAGGCAAATACTATATCCGGCAATGCGAAATCAAGAAAATCCGAAATCAACTTACCCCAATATTCCCTCTCTTTCTGGCTGGTTTTAGCGTAACCGTAACCTGGTAAATCCACAATAAAAAAGCGGTCGTCAACCATGTAATAGTTTATTGAACGCGTCTTTCCCGGAGTAGAGCTTGTTTTGGCAATTTTATTCTGGAAAAACGAATTGATAAAGGACGACTTGCCAACATTGGATCTGCCACACAAAATTACCATAGGCAATTTTCCTTTAGGTAATTCCTTAATAGAATAGGCGGACGCCACGAAGGTTAGTTTATTGAACATAAAATAAAAAAAAGAGTAACCGGCAAAAACCAGTTACTCTTAGAAATAAAATTCCTTTATACTTATTTTTCTTCTTGAACAGAAGAAGTTTCCTGACCTGCGGCCTGAGCCTCCTGAGCTTCAACAGCTTCTTTTTTAGCCTGAGCCTTTGCTTCTCTTCTTTCTTTATTTTCAGCGGCCTTTTCGTTAGCCACATCATTATAATCCACAAGTTCCAGAATAGCAAGTTCGGCTGCATCGCCTAAACGTCTGCCCAATTTAATAACTCTTGTATAACCGCCCGGGCGATCTCCAACCTTAGGAACAACTTCATTAAAAAGTTCTTTAACTACGTCTTTATCATTCACATATTCAAGAACAAGTCTTCTTGAATGAAGATCATTTCTTTTTGCTTTTGTAATGAGTTTGTCAACCAAGCCTCTTGCTTCTTTAGCTTTAGCCACTGTGGTTTTAATTCTTTTATGTTTAAGTACGGAAGTTGCAAGCGATTTTAATGTAGCTAAGCGATGGCTTGCCGTTCTTCCTAATTTTCTTCCTTTAACTCCGTGTCTCATTTACAACCTTTCCTAATTAATTGTTTTCTGGATCGTCTTTTATATATTTATCTACATCCATACCGAATTCAAGCCCGAGGTTCTCAACAATTTCCATCAATTCGGCTAAAGATTTTCTGCCGAAATTTCTGAATTTCAGCATTTCAGATTCATCTTTTCTTACCAGTTCGGCAAGATTTTTGATATTTGCAGCTTTAAGACAATTGTGAGATCTTACGCTCAGTTCCAAATCGTCTACGCTTGTAAGAAGAATCTTTTTTATTCTCTCTTTTTCGCTGTCTTTTTGAGTGACAGTTTGCTCTTCTTCCTGTTCAATATCAAAATTAATGAACAACTGAATATGATCTTTAAGAATTTTAGCTGCCTGCGTTAACGCGTCATCAGGCGTAATTGAGCCGTCAGTCTGAATTTCTATAGTTAACTTTTCGTAATCGTTTTTATCGCCAATTCTCACATTCTCAATATCGTATTTTACATTTTTAATTGGCGTAAATATAGAATCTATTGGAATAGTACCAATTGTATGATCCTGAATAATCTGCTCGTTGGCAGGAATATAACCTTTGCCTCTGCCAATACGCAATTCCATATCGAATTTTGCGCCTTTGTTCAAAGTGGCTATATGTAAGTCCGGGTTTAATATTTCAACTTCCGAACTGAATTTCTGAATATCGCCGGCTTTGAACTCGCCTTCGGAATTGAAAGTAAGATCAATCTTTGTCGGTTTTTTGTTAATTAATTTTAACCTGACCTGTTTGAGGTTCAAAATAATTTCAGCAACATCTTCAACAACACCGGGGATAGTGGTAAATTCATGAAGAACCGAGCTAATTTTAATAGCAGTAATAGCTCCACCGGTTAATGAAGAAATTAAGACTCTGCGCAAAGCATTTCCTAAAGTAACACCATAACCTCTATCCAGCGGTTGAAGCGAGAATCTGCCAAAAGTATCAGTATAACTTGCTTCATCCAAAACAACTGCTTCAGGCATATTTATATGTAAACCACTCATTTATCCATCCTCTAAAAATTTCTCTAAAATTTAATTATTTGGAATAAAGCTCAACAACTAATTGTTCGTTGGCATTTAGAGGAACATCAGCTCTTTCTGGAACCTGCAAGAAAGTTCCGGATAATGAAGCTTTGTCTACCGACAACCAGGAATAAGTATTATCTTTAACTCTCTTTAATGAATTATGAATAGAATCTAATTTCTTACTCTTTTCTTTAATTTTTATAGTATCGCCGGCGCTTACTCTGTAAGACGGAATATCCACGCCAATTTCATTTACAATTATATGTCTATGTCTAATTAACTGCCTTGCAGATTTTCTTGAAGGAGCAAAACCCAATCTGTAAACAACATTGTCCAATCTTCTTTCAAGGTATTGAATAAGGTTTTCGCCAGTTACGCCTTTTGCTTTATTAGCATCTTCAAAATAATTTCTGAACTGAGTTTCAAGAACTCCATACATTCTTTTAATTTTCTGTTTTTCTCTTAACTGAATACCATATTCAGAAACTTTAGCTCTTCTGCCTAATCCATGCTGGCCCGGAGGATAATTTTTACCTTCGAGAGGGCATTTTTCGCTATAACACTTTTGACCTTTAAGAAATAATTTTTGTTTTTCTCTTCTGCATAACTTGCAAACAGAGTCTTTATATCTTGCCATTTAGTTAATTCTCCGATTATATTAAACTCTTCTTCTCTTTGGAGCCCTGCAACCATTATGCGGAATTGGAGTAACGTCTTTAATTGACGATACTTCAAGCCCGGCAGTATTTAATGCTCTTATAGCAGCTTCTCTGCCTGAACCGGGACCTTTTATAAATACATCTACTTTTCTCAATCCTAAATCATAAGCTTCTTTTGCAGCAGCTTCGGCTGAAACCTGAGCTGCAAACGGCGTGTTTTTTCTTGATCCTTTAAAACCGTTTTTACCGGCGCTCGACCATGAAATAGTATTACCGTAAATATCCGTCAATGTAACCAAAACGTTATTAAAAGTTGCCTTTATATGCGCCACACCGTTCGAATCAACGTGTGATTTCTTCTTAGCTTTTTTTACAACTTTAGCCAAACTTAACCTCCAAATTTAACAATCATTATTTCTTAGTCGGTGCTTTCTTCTTACCGGCTACTGTTTTACGTTTACCTTTTCTTGTTCTTGAGTTGGTACGCGTTCTTTGGCCTCTTGCAGGAAGGCTCTTTCTATGACGGATGCCTCTGTAACTTCCTATATCCATCAGGCGTTTGATGTTTTGCTGTACTTCAGAACGTAATGCACCTTCAACTTTGTACTCTGAAGTCATAATCGCTCTTATTTCAGCAACTTCTTCTTCCGTCAAATCTGATACTTTTTTATCAGCTTTTACTTTTGCTGTTTCCAAAATAACAGCAGCTATCTTCGGACCAACACCATATATGTACTGTAATCCGTAAAGAACTTTTTTATTTTTTGGTAAATCTACACCAGCTATACGAGCCAATTACATTTCTCCTTAAATACTTATTTTAACCTTGACGTTGTTTATGTTTAGGATTCTTGCAAATTACCCTAACCACGCCTTTACGCTTGATAACTTTACAATTATCACAGATTTTTTTTACTGATGCTCTTACTTTCATGTTCACTCCACTATTTATATCTGTAGGTTATTCTGCCCTTACTTAAATCGTAAGGAGACAACTCTATAGAAACTTTATCGCCAACTAATATTTTTATAAAATGCATTCTCATTTTACCGGAAATATGTGCGAGTATTTCATGCCCGTTGTCAAGCTTCACTTTAAAATGAGCGTTCGGTAAGGTTTCCGTAACTATTCCATCTACTTTTATAGGACCTTGTTTAGACATTTAGCATACTGTTAATATTTCACAATCGTTCTTGTTAACTAATACCGTATGTTCAAAGTGCGCTGCTGCCGAACCATCTTTTGTTGTTATTGTCCAGCCGTCTCTGCCTGTTGTCACTTCGTAACCGCCCATGTTTACCATAGGCTCTATTGCAATTGTCATTCCGCTTTTTAACTTTTTACCGGTGCCTCTAGCGCCATAATTTGGTATTGAGGGATCTTCATGTAAAAATCTGCCGACACCATGACCGGTTAAATCTCTTACCACTGAATAACCATTACTTTCAACATATTCCTGCACCGCTGCCGAAATATCGTGTACACGGTTGTTTTCTTTTACTTCTGCAATTCCAAGATATAAAGAACGTTCGGTAACTTCCATTAAACGTTTTTTTTCTGCGCTTATATTGCCAACTCCTACGGTCAGGGCGGCATCTCCAAAATATCTGTCCTTTTTTATACTAACGTCAAACGAAACTATTTCGCCTTCTTTCAGTAATCTGTCTCCGGGTATCCCATGAACAACTTCGTCATCTATAGAGATACAAACTGCTGCCGGATATGGCGGAGCCCAACCCGGCGAATAACCTTTTGATGCTGAGACCGCGTTGTTGCTTAACATGTAATCTTCAGCTATCTGGTCTAACTCTCTTGTACTGATTCCAACTTTAACGTGACTTTTTAATAACTTTAACGTTTCCGCTACTAATCTGCAACTTTCCCTAATATAATCAATTTCTTTTAAAGTTTTTATATATATCACTTTTTATCTTCTGCCTTTTAATTTCCCATGCTTCATAAAGCCTTCGTAATGACGCATTATTAAATGCGACTCTACCTGCTGAAGCGTATCTAATGCAACACCAACTACAATCAATAAGCTTGTGCCGCCAAAAAATGACGCGAATTGCCCGGATACACCAAAGTTTGTAACAAAGGCTGGTAATATAGCAATAATTGCTAAAAATACCGAACCCGGAAGCGTAATTTTTGTTAAAATATTATCTATAAAATCCGATGTCTGTTTTCCAGGTCTTATTCCGGGAATAAAACCGCCTTGTTTTTTCATATTATCTGCAACATCTTTAGGATTGAATGCTATTGCAGTATAGAAATATGTAAAGAACACAATCATTAAAGCATATATTACCGAATATGTCCATGAAGTGTGAACAAAGAAAGTAGAAACATATTGCATTGTTTCGTTATTCGGAAAGAATGCCAAAATTGTATTAGGTATAAACATAATTGATTGAGCAAAAATAATAGGCATAACTCCAGCAGTATTAACTCTTAAAGGAATATACTGTGTAACTCCGCCATAAACTTTTCTGCCAACAACTCTTTTTGCATATTGAACAGGAATTCTTCTTGTACCCTGTGTAACTAAAACAACACCGGCAATAATGAATGCCATGAATATGAAAATAACAATTTCAACTACAATGCTTCTTGTTCCGGAAGCTATCAATCTGTATTCATCGAGCATTGCGTAAGGGAAACGGTCAATAATACCAATAAAGATAATTAAAGAAATACCGTTACCAAGACCCTTTTCGGTAATCTGTTCACCCAGCCACATAAGAAATATTGTACCAGCCGTAAGAATACATACTGTAGAAAGTATAAATCCAACTCCATGAACCTGAGCGGGAATAATGGAAGCTGAACCCGAAGACATGCTGTTTAATCTTATTGTAGTACCCCAGGCTTGTAAACCTGCGATAAAAACCGTACCGTAACGTGTAAGCTGAGTAATCTTTTTTCTTCCTTCCTCGCCTTCCTGCTGCAATTTCTGGAAATAAGGAACAACAGCTCCTGCAAGCTGTATAATAATGGAAGAACTGATATAAGGCATAATACCCAAGGCAAAAATAGCTGCGTTATGAAAAGCGCCACCAACGAATAAATCGTATAACCCAAATAAGTTATCTGAAGATTGGTTTTTCATCGCATCAGATAATGCAGCAGTATCGACGCCAGGAATAGTAATATGCGCGCCTAACCTCACGATAAGCAAAATTCCAAGAGTATATAGAATTCTTTGCCGTAACTCGTGAATTTTAAATATATTTCTGAAAGAATCTACTATTTTTGACATTTAAACTCTATTATATCTTGTTAATGGAACCGCCTACTGCTTCAACTTTTTCTTTTGCAGAATTGCTGTAAGCGTGGGCATCAATTTTTACTTTTGATTTAATTTCACCATTACCTAAAATTTTAACAGGTTTTCTTAAACTTGAAATAAGACCTGCCTTGTAGAGCATTTCAAGAGATATTGAATCTCCGGCTAATTTTTTTGCATCTATAGCCTGCTGAATATCACCTATATTTAAAACCTGACTGTAAACCTTAAAAATATTGGTAAAACCAACTTTAGGAATTCTTCTCTGTAAAGGCATCTGACCGCCTTCGAACCAAGCTTTATGCTTAGCGCCGGATCTTGCAAGCTGACCGTTCATACCTCTTGTAGCATTACCACCGTGGCCTGAACCTTCGCCTCTGCCTACTCTTTTTCTTTTTTTACGAGAACCCTCTGCGTACTTTAAGTTGCTTAAAATATCCATTATAATTCCTTACTAATCTGTTATTTCTTCTGTTTTTACCAAATGCGAAACTTTATTAATCATTCCTCTTATCTGAGGAGTGTCGTTATGCACTTTTTCATAGTTAGGTCTGCCTAATCCAAGAGCTTTAATAGTAAGTTTCTGTGTCTTAGGTCTGTCTATTACGCTTTTTGTTTGTGTAACTTTAATTTTCTTGCTCATCAAAAACCTCGTTATATACTAAATAATTCAGCAACAGTCATTTGTCTTTTAGTGGCCATCTTGCTTGCATCAATCAAACTTAACAAGCCTTGTAAAGTAGCCTTAACCTGATTGTGAGGATTACTTGAACCCAAAGACTTTGTTAAAATATCTTCAACGCCTGCTGCTTCCAAAACAGCTCTGACACCGCCGCCTGCAATAAGTCCTGTACCTTCGGAAGCCGGTTTCAGAAGAACTCTTCCGGCGCCGAACTTACCAATTACTTCGTGAGGAACAGTACCCTTGTGAATTTTAACTTTAACCAGATTCTTCTTTGCGTCGTCAATTCCCTTAGAAATTGCATCCGTAACTTCATTAGCCTTTCCAAGTCCAATTCCAACAGTTCCGGCGCCATTTCCAACAACAACAATAGCATTGAAACTAAATCTTCTACCGCCTTTTACTACTTTAGCAACTCTATTAATATGGACAACTTTTTCTTTAAGTCCTTCTATTTCATTTGATCTAACTGTTTTCAATTGTTACTCCCAAAATGTACTGTTTAATTACTTGCTGCCCGAAGAGGATTCGAACCTCTGCATACGCCTCCAAAGGGCGGTGTCCTACCATTAGACGATCGGGCAAACACAATTTCTTATATTAAAATTTCAATCCGCCTTCTCTGGCTCCATCGGCAATAGCCTGAATGCGGCCATGGTATCTGTAACCGTTTCTATCAAACACAACAGACGTAACCTTTGCTTCCAGAGCTTTTTTAGCTACTAATTTGCCAACTAATTTGCTTTTAGCAATTTTGCCTTTTGCTGTCTTCAAATCTTCAGCAATCTCCTTGGAAAGAGAGGAAGCCGAAACTAAAGTTTTACCTGCCGTATCATCAATAACCTGGGCATAAACATTCGATAAACTTCTGTAAACAGTCAGTCTTGGACTTTCGGCGGTACCAGATAATCTTTTGCGAATTTTAATTTTCGATCTTAATCTTGAATTTTTAATTTTTCCAATCATTTCAATGCACCCTGTTATTTTTATTTACCAGCTGTTTTACCGGCTTTTCTTATAATCTGTTCATTAGAATATTTGATACCTTTACCTTTATACGGTTCCGGCGGCCTTATAGAGCGAATTTTTGCAGCTACAAGCCCAACCAATTGTTTATCAATTCCATTAATAACAATTTGGGTAGCAGTAGGAGTTACAAATGTAATTCCTTCCGGCGGCATAAAATATATAGGATGCGAAAAGCCAATATTTATCAACAGATTTGGACCTTTCATCTCCGTTCTGTAACCTACGCCAACAAAATCCAAAGTTTTTGTATATCCGGTGGTTACGCCATCAATAATATTTTGTATTAAGGCACGCGTTAAGCCATGAAGCGCCTTATTTTCTTTAGTATCGTCAGGTCTTTCAACTTTTAGTTCATCATTTTCAACTACTACTTTCATAGCAGGATGAACTTTCATTTGCAATTCACCTTTAGGCCCTTTTGCCTTAAACAATTCCTCAGTCTGTGTAATTACAACACCTTTAGGAATTGAAACAATTTTTTTACCAATACGTGACACTTAAAACTCCATTCTATATATTACCAAATATAACATACTACTTCTCCACCTTGGGAGAGTGTTCTTGCTTCTTTATCTGTTAGTAAGCCTTTGGATGTAGATATTACAGCTATGCCCAAACCGTTTAATACTCTTGGTAATTTTTCAACCGGAGCATATAGCCTAAGACCGGGTTTGCTGATTCTTCTTAAGCCTGTTATAGCCGGAGCGCCTTTTACATACTTCAATTGTATTCTTATAATATTCTGTTTGTTATCTTCTACAATTGTATAAGAATCTATAAATCTCTGTTTTACCAAAATATCGGCTAAACTTTTCTTCATGTTAGAAGCCGGTATATCTACCCTGATTTTCTTTGCTTTAGAAGCATTTCTAATTCTTGTTAAGAAATCTGCTATTGAATCTGTTACAGCCATAATTCTCCTTTTACCAACTTGACTTTTTTAAACCGGGTATCTCACCACGCAATGCCATTTCTCTTAATACCAGACGAGAAATACCAAACTTTCTATGAAAACCTCTTGCACGGCCGGTAAACATACATCTGTTGTGCAACCTTACCGGTGAAGCATTTTTAGGTAAACTCTGGAGAGCATCATAGTCTCCCTTTTCCTTTAATTCTTTTCTTAGTTTAGAATACTTCTCAACTAATTTAGCTCTTTTAGCTTCTCTTGCAATTAAGCTTTTTCTAGCCATTAATATTCCTTTTTATGCTGTTTTAATTTCTTTTTTTCTAAATGGTATTTTAAAGGCTTGTAACAATTCATAAGCCTCATTATCTGTTCTTGCAGTTGTTACAAATGTTATATCCATACCTAAAATTTTTGTAACTTTATCAACATTAATTTCAGGGAATATGATCTGCTCTTTAATACCAACTGTATAGTTTCCTCTGCCATCAAAGGATTTATCTGATAAACCTCTAAAGTCTCTTACACGAGGTAAAGCTAAGTTTACAAATCGATCTAAAAACTCGTACATTCTTTCTCTTCTTAAAGTTACAACTGCGCCAATTGCCAGTCCTTCGCGTAACTTAAAGTTTGATATTGCTTTTTTAGCTTTTCTTATGCTTGCCTTTTGACCGGTAATAGATTCTAATTGTTTTACCGCCTCTTCTAATATCTTAGGATCAGAAACAGCCGCGCCCAAACCCATATTTATGACAATCTTATCAAGCTTTGGCACTTGCATTATACTGCCATATTGGAATTTTGACTTAAGCGCCGGAACTATTTCGGACTTGTATTGAATACCCAATCTATTTGGAATCTTTGCTTCTTTTTCAGAAGATTTTTTCGATTCCTTGGCTTCAGCAACTTCCGCTTTTGCGCCTTTCGATTTTTTATCAGTAACTTCTGGTTTTTTCTTTTTATCTGCCATTTTTCTTCTTACCTAAGTAGATAATTTGTTATTTATTGTTGGAACATTTCACCGCTTGCTCTGCCTATGCGAGCTCTTTTCTGTTTTCCGGTCTTTTCATCTATAATAATTTGTGTTCCAACTCTTGTAGGTTTATTTGTTTTCGGGTCTAAAGGCAACACGTTAGAAACATTAATTGGTGCTTCTTTTTCTATGATACCGCCCTGAGGATTTTTCTGGCTTGGTTTTGTATGCCTTTTCTTCAGATTGATACCTTCAACAATAATTCTGGATTCTTTGCTGAATACCTTTAATACCTTACCGGTTTTACCATTATCATTTCCGGTTATTACTTTTACACTGTCATTTTTACGAATTTTCATTGATTACCCAACTCGATTATAAAACTTCTGGAGCTAATGAAACAATTTTCATAAATTGTTTTTCTCTAAGTTCTCTTGCAACAGGCCCAAATATACGAGTGCCTTTTGGTTCATTTTGTGCATTTATTAAAACTGCTGCGTTTTCGTCAAATCTTATATAAGAACCGTCTTTTCTTCTTACTTCCTTTTTAGTGCGTACAATTACCGCCTTCGAAACTTCACCTTTTTTAACTGTTCCATTAGGAATAGCAGATTTTACGGCAACAACTACTAAATCTCCAACACTTGCATATTGTCTTCCGCTACCGCCAAGTACTCTAATGCACCTTACGCGTTTTGCACCTGAATTATCGGCAACAACTAGATTGGTTTCTTCTTGGATCATTTCCTAAAACTCCTTACTTTTTCTACTTGGCTTTTTCAATTATTTCTACTAAACGCCATCTTTTTTTACTGCTTAATGGCCTGGTTTCCATAACCTTTACTACATCACCTATATTGCATTCGTTCTTTTCATCGTGAGCCATCAATTTGGTAGTCTTTTTCGAATATTTTTTATAAACTGGATGCGGTACACGCCTGACAATAGAAATAGTTATACTTTTATCCATTTTATTACTGGTTACAAGACCTGTACGAGTTTTTCTTAGTTTTCTAACTTCCATAATTACTAATTAACTCCCTCTTTTTTATCAGACTTTTTACCTTCATTTTCTCTTTGTGTAAGCACTGTTTTCATTTTTGCAATGTCTTTTTTTACTAATTTCAGTTTTGCAGTATTAGTTAACTGCTTCAGCTGATGCGTAAATCTTAAATCAATAAGATTGCTTTCTTCTTCTGCAATTTTAGTGATAATATCTTCGGTGCTTAATTCTTTAATTTCATGTATCTTCATTATAACTAATCCTTCTTGTTTATTCGTAATCCGGTCTTGAAACTATTTTGGTTTTAATAGGCAACTTATACGAACAAGTTTTTAATGCTTCCTCAGCTATTTCTTTAGAAACACCGGCTACCTCAAACAAGACTCTTCCGGGTTTAATAACGGCAACCCAAAATTCAGGAGCGCCCTTTCCTTTACCCATTCTTGTTTCTAATGGTTTTTTAGAAACCGGTTTGTCCGGGAATATACGAATCCAAACTTTTCCATCTCTTTTCATTTTTCTGGACAAGGCAACACGGCAAGCTTCTATCTGGCGGCTTGTAATCCAATGAGGTTCAAGCGCTTTTAAGCCAAAATCTCCAAAAGCTACCGAACTTCCGCGATATGCTTTTCCGCACATTCTTCCGCGTTGTGCTTTCCTGTATTTTACTCTTTTGGGCATTAACATAATTTAGTTCTCCTCAGGGTTTAATCTGTAACTCTCTTTCCTAAAATCTCACCACGGCAGATCCATACCTTTATGCCAATGGCTCCGTAAATTGTTTCTGCTCTGTTAGAAGCATAATCAATATCCGCTCTTAGCGTATGCAAAGGAATTCTACCTTCTTTATATTGTTCTGTTCTGGCCATTTCTGCGCCGCCCAATCTTCCTGAACACATAATTCTGATTCCTTCTGCTCCCATTCTCATGGCCGATGTTATAGCCATTTTCATTGCTCTTCTGAAAGATACTCTTCCTTCAATTTGGGTAGCAATATTTTCGGAGACAAGAAAAGCGTCTAATTCAGGTCTCTTAATTTCGGTAATCTGAACTTTTACATCTTTATCTGTAACTTTCTTTAATTCCTGTTCGAGCTGAGTAATTTCTTTACCGCTCTTACCAATTACAACACCCGGACGCGAGGTATGAATTGTTAATATAATATTCTTAGAAGTTCTATCAATTACAATTCTTGCAATTCCCGCCTTTTTTAATCTGTTGCGGACGTAAGACCTTAACTTTCCATCTTCTTTTAATTTAGTAGAATAACTCTTATTTTCATACCAGTTTGAGTCCCAACCTCTAATGATGCCGACTCTTAATCCTATTGGGTTTACTTTCTGTCCCAAAAAATGCCTCCTAAAATTTATGCTTTAGTTGCAACTACAATTGTTAAATGACAAGATCTTTTTCTGATTCTATAAGCTCTCCCCATTGGCGCAGGAGAGATGCGTTTCATAGTAGGACCTTGATCAACAAAAACTTCTTTTACAATTAAATCCGATGGTTCAATCCTCTTTGCATCATCTTTATTTAAAAGATTTGCTACGGCAGATCTTAATACCTTTTCTGCATTCTTCGATGCGTGTTTTGGAGAAAAATGTAATATCTCCAATGCCTTGTCTACAGACATACCACGTACCAAATCTATAACCAATCTCATCTTTCTTGGAGATGAACCAATATATCTATTTATTGCTACTGCTTCCATTTTTCCTCAATTCTAAAATTATTTAGCTTTTGATGCTTTTTCAGCTTTTGTTCCAGGGTGACCTCTGAATATTCGGGTCGGAGCAAATTCGCCTAATTTATGGCCCACCATATTTTCTGTAATATAAACAGGAATCATTTTATTCCCATTGTGTACTGCAACCGTATGACCAACAAAATCCGGTGATATTGTTGATGCTCTTGACCAGGTTTTAATTATCTTTTTTTGGTTACTTTCATTCATCTGATTGATTTTTTTAAGTAACTTTACGCTTATAAATGGACCTTTTTTTACTGACCTTGGCATATATATCTCTATTTAGTTCGTCTTTTAACAATATATTTATTTGACTCTTTTTTTCTCTTGCGAGTCTTTAAGCCTTTTGCGCTTTGACCCCAAGGAGATACAGGATGACCACCGCCTGATGTTTTACCTTCACCACCACCCATCGGGTGATCTACAGGATTCATTGCAACACCTCTTACTTTAGACCTGCGGCCTAACCAGCGTGTTCTGCCTGCTTTACCCAGACTTATGTTTTCGTGATCAAGATTACCAACTGTTCCGTATGTTGCCATACAATCCAGTCTGATAAGTCTTACTTCACCTGAAGGCATTTTTACCTGGGCATAATTACCGTCTTTTGCAAGTAATTGGAGTTGAGCTCCGGCGCTACGGCCTAATTGGCCGCCTTTACCCGGTTTTACTTCAACATTGTGAATAAAACTACCAAGTGGCATTTCCTTCAATGGAAGTGCGTTTCCAACTTTTATTTCACTTCCAGAACCTGAAGCAAGAGTCTCTCCAACTTTCAAACCGTTTGGAGCAAGAATATATCTCTTTTCTCCATCAGCATAATGTAAAAGAGCAATACGCGATGTTCTGTTAGGATCATATTCTATTGAGAATACTTTTGCCGGAATTCCGGCTTTATCTCTCTTAAAATCTATTATCCTGTACTTTCTTTTATGTCCACCGCCTATGTGTCTTGCGGTTACATGACCTAAATTGTTTCTACCACCACTTTTTCTCAACGCTACAGTCAAACTTTTTTCTGGAGTGGTTTTAGTTATCTCCTCAAAAGTGGACACAGACATAAAGCGTGTGCCGGGGGTATTTGGTTTTAATTTTTTAATAGCCATTAATCTAAACTCCGATTACAGTTTTGCCACTACGATTGCTCAAATAAATCTATTGTCTCTCCCTTCTTTAGGGTAACAATTGCTTTCTTAAAACTAGCAGTTTTTCCGGTAAACCTTCCGCCCTTTCTGAACTGGGTCTTCATTTTACCATCGTAATTAATAGTTCTTACGCTTTCTACGTGAACATTAAACTTTTTTTCAATTGCCTGGGCAATTTCAATTTTATTATATTCCGGGCCAACCAAAAATCCGTATTTTCCTTCGGATGAGAGGTTTGTCAACTTTTCAGTTACTAATGGTTTTATTAAGGTATTGTGCATAATTAGTCTGCTGCCTCCTCTTTTTGAATGAAGGCCTTTTCGATATCCTGTATTGCGCTTTTTTGTAATATTAAGACCTGATTGTTCAAAATATCGAAAGTTGATGCATTAGAAGCATTTAATATTTTAACTTTTTCTACATTCCTTCCGGATTTATAAACATTATCTGAATTTGCTGTAGTTAAAAGCAAAACTTTTTTACCATTAACTTTCAGGTTATTAATAATAGATACAAACTCTTTTGTTTTTGGAGTTTCGAAGTTAAAATCTTCAACAACAACTATCTGTTCGTCTTTAACTTTATATGATAAAGCCGATTTTCTTGCAAGCTGTTTAACTTTTTTAGGCAGTTCCGATCTGTAATCTCTCGGACGTGGACCAAATATTGTTCCGCCGCCAACCCATAATGGAGATCTTGACGTACCGGCACGTGAACCACCACGTCCTTTCTGACGCCAGGGTTTTTTACCGCCGCCTCGAACTTCGCCTCTTTCTTTTGCTTTTGAGGTTCCCTGCCTTCTGTTTGCAAGATGATTTTTTACAGCCAAATAGATAACGTGATCGTTTGGCGTAATTGAAAAGATTTCATCTCTCAATTCGGCTTTCTCACCCGAAACAGTTCCATCTATTTTATATATATCTAATGTCATTTTTTTACCAATTACTTCTTTAACAATTCAACAATTGAATTAATTGCGCCCGGTACAGCACCTTTTACCATAATAATATTCTTTTCAGGTACAATTTTTACAACTTTAAGGTTTGCAACCGTTACATTATCATAACCCATACGTCCGGCCATTCTTTGACCTTTAAATACTCTTGAAGGGTATGAACTTGCACCTATGGAACCAGGGGCTCTCAATCTATCGCTCTGGCCGTGGGTTGTGCCGCCAACGCCGCCAAATCCATGGCGCCTCATAACACCTTGAAAACCCTTACCTTTGCTGCGCCCTTTTATCTTAATCAACTCTCCTTCCTTGAAATATTCGGCCTTTATTTCATCGCCGATTTTATAATCGGTAACAGAAAAGTCTCTAAACTCTTTTAATACAGCAGAATAAGGCAACTGGTTTTTCTTGTATTGTCCTGCAACCGGTTTGGTAACGTTTTTTTCCTTACGCGTTCCAAATCCTAATTGAAGGGCTTCATAGCCATCTTTTTCTTTTGTTTTAATTGTAACTACTCTACAGGGACCGGCTTCTATAACAGTAACGGGGATTATTTCTCCTTCGTTATTGAAGATGCTCGTCATACCTATTTTTTTACCTAACAATCCAGACATCTTAACTCCAAATTACATTAAAGCTTTATCTCAATATCTACACCTGCCGGAATATCTAATTTACTTAGAGAATCGACAGTTTTATTATTTGAGTTATGAATATCAATAATTCTTTTATGTGCCCTGGTTTCAAATTGTTCCCTGGATTTTTTATCAACATGCGGGGATCTCAAAACGGTATATAAAGTACGCTTTGTTGGTAATGGAATAGGTCCTGAAACAACCGCACCGGTGCTTCTAACAGTTTTTATAATCTTCTCAGTTGATTTATCAATTAAGATATGATCGTAAGATTTCAACTTTATTCTAATCTTTTGACCAGGCACTTAAGTACTCCTTTAATTTTATAGATAGCAAAAGGGAGATTATCTCCCTTTTGCACAAATTACTAATTCTTATTTAAATATTGTTGTTACGATACCAGCGCCAACGGTTCTTCCGCCTTCTCTGATAGCGAACTTCAATCCTTGTTCCATTGCTATATCTGTGATAAGTTTTACTTTCAATTTTACTTTATCGCCAGGCATAACCATTTCTGTTCCTTCAGGTAATTCAGCAACGCCAGTTACATCTGTTGTTCTGAAATAGAACTGAGGTCTGTAACCATTAAAGAATGGTGTGTGACGTCCACCTTCTTCTTTTGAAAGGATGTAAACTTCGCCTTCAAATTCGCTGTGAGGTGTAATAGAACCTGTTTTAGCAAGTACCATACCTCTTTCAATTTCCTTCTTGTCAACACCTCTTAATAAGATACCGGCATTATCGCCAGCCATAGCTGAATCAAGTTCTTTTCTGAACATTTCGATACCGGTTACAACTGTTTTCTTGTGTAAGCCTAAACCGATAAGTTCAACTTCTTCCTGAATTTTAACCTGTCCTCTTTCAACTCTGCCAGTAGCAACTGTGCCACGGCCAGTGATTGAGAAAACGTCTTCAACAGGCATAAGGAACGGTTTATCTGTGCTTCTTTCCGGTAGTGGAACGTAAGCGTCAACAGCATCCATGAGTTCCCAAATACAGTTATATCTTTCGTCTGTAATTTCAGCATTGCTTGCGCCGGCTTCAAGAGCTCTTAACGCAGAACCTCTGATGATTGGTATTTCATCGCCTGGGAATTCGTATTGTTTTAACAAATCTCTTAATTCTTCTTCAACAAGTTCAATAAGTTCAGGATCATCAACCATATCAACTTTGTTCAAGAAAACAACTATTCTTGGCACACCAACCTGGCGGGCTAAAAGAATGTGTTCACGAGTCTGAGGCATAGGACCATCTGTAGCAGCAACCACAAGAATAGCTCCATCCATCTGAGCAGCGCCGGTGATCATGTTCTTAACATAATCGGCGTGACCAGGGCAATCTACGTGTGCATAGTGTCTGTTTGCTGTAGAATACTCAACATGCGCTGTAGCAATTGTAATACCTCTTTCTCTTTCTTCCGGAGCATTATCAATACTATCGAATGTTCTTATTTGTGACAAGCCTTTTCTTGCAAGAGCCATAGTGATGGCAGCTGTCAATGTTGTTTTACCGTGATCGACATGCCCTATAGTTCCAATATTTACGTGTGGTTTACTTCTATCAAATTTTTCTTTTGCCATCTTTTACTCCTTTCAATTAAATTTTTAATATCTTTGTTTTCAAACAGCTTTCGTTTATGATTAACTTGCAGATTTCTCCGCTATCTCGTCAGCAATACTTTTTGGCACTTGAGCATAATGATCAAATTGCATTGTATATATTGCGCGTCCCTGCGTCATAGACCTTAATATTGTTGCGTATCCAAACATTTCTGAAAGAGGTACCATCGCATTTATGACCTGAGCATCTTTTCTTGCTGCAAATCCTTCGATTTTTCCTCTCCTCGAGTTTAAATCTCCCATTACGTCTCCCAAATAATCTTCAGGAGTAACGACTTCAACAGACATAATAGGTTCTAACAAAATAGGTTTTGCTTTTCTTGCGCCTTCTTTGAATGCCATTGAACCGGCAACTTTGAAGGAGATTTCATCTGAGTCAACATCGTGATAAGAACCGTCATATAACCTTGCTTTTACATCTACTACCGGGAACCCTGCTATAACACCGTTCTTTAATGCTTCCTGTATACCGTTAGATACGGCAGGAATATACTCTTTTGGAACAACTCCACCTACAATATCATTTATAAACTCATATCCTTTACCAGGTTCATTAGGCATAAGTTCAATCCATACATGGCCAAATTTACCACGTCCACCGGATTGTTTAACAAATTTACCTTCCGAGTTTACTGTTTGAGTAATTGTCTCTCTGTATGCAACCTGAGGTTTACCAACATTTGCTTCAACGTTGAACTCACGTTTCATTCTGTCAACTAAAATTTCAAGGTGTAACTCGCCCATACCGCTGATAAGTGTCTGACCTGTTTCTTCGTTTGTCTTAACTCTGAATGTAGGATCTTCATCAGACAACTTTGATAAAGCTTCCGATAATTTATCCTGATCAGCCTTTGTTTTTGGTTCAATGGCAATTTCAATAACCGGTTCAGGAAATACCATTCTTTCCATTACTACCGGATCATCTTCATCGCACAATGTATCGCCAGTACGGGTAAATTTCAAACCAACTGCTGCGGCAATATCGCCAACTCTAACATCCGGAATTTCTTCCCTGTGGTTAGCGTGCATTTGCAGCAATCTTCCAATTCTTTCTTTTTTTCCGCTAACGGAATTATAAATATAAGAACCTGATTTCAATGTGCCTGCGTAAACCCTGAAGAAGGTAAGTTTACCAACAAACGGGTCATTCATAATTTTGAATGCAAGCGCTGTGAATTTCTCAGTTTCCGAAACTTTACGAACTACCTGATCATTTACACCAATGTGGTGTACTTCAATTTCATGGCTATCAATAGGCGAAGGCAAGAAGTCTATTACAGCATCCAATAACTGCTGGATACCTTTATTCTTAAAAGCGGAACCGCAGAGTACCGGAATAATTTTAGAGCTGATAGTAGCTTTTCTTAAAACAGTTTTAATTTCGTCTATTGTAATTTCTTTTCCGTCAAGATACTTTTCAAGCAAAGTGTCATCCACATCCGAAACAGCTTCGAGCATTTGTGTTCTGTATTTTGAAGCAATTTCTTTAAGACTTGCCGGAATCGGTATATCTTCAAATGTAGAACCCAACGTATCTTCATTATACATTCTTGCCGTAAAGGAGATAAGGTCAATAGTTCCAGTGAACATATCGCCTTCGCCAATAGGCAAACTTACTGGTATAGCGTTAGCTCCCAGTCTTTCTTTCATCATTTGCAGCGCATTATAGTAATCCGCGCCAATACGATCCATTTTATTAACGAATGCTATTCTTGGAACGCCATATTTGTCTGCTTGTCTCCAAACAGTCTCCGACTGAGGTTCAACACCGCCAACTGCGCAAAACAGCGCAACAGCGCCATCTAAAACTCTCAAAGATCTTTCTACTTCTACCGTAAAATCAACGTGTCCGGGGGTATCAATAATGTTGATCTGATGGTTTTGCCAAAAGCAAGTTGTGGCAGCGCTTGTAATTGTAATTCCGCGTTCTTTTTCCTGCTCCATCCAATCCATGGTAGCCGCACCGTCATGAACTTCACCTATTCTGTGAAGTTTACCGGTATAGAACAAAACTCTCTCTGTAGTGGTAGTTTTGCCGGCATCAATATGAGCCATAATACCAATATTTCTAACTTTATCTATGCTTGTCTTACTTGCCATAAACTATATCTAATTCCTTTTTACCATTTATAATGGGCAAAAGCTTTATTAGCTTCGGCCATTCTGTGAACATCTTCTTTTTTCTTAACTGAGGATCCTTCGTTGTTCGAAGCAGCGATAAGTTCCGAAGCTAACTTTGCGGGCATGGATTTTTCGTTTCTTGCACGAGTGTAAGTCTTAATCCAGCGCATAGCCAAAGCTACTCTTCTTTCTGCTCTTACTTCCATAGGAACCTGATATGTAGCTCCTCCAACCCTGCGGCTTCTAACTTCAATTAAAGGCTGCGTATTCTGAAGCGCTTTCTTAAACACTTCCAAACCGGGTTTTTTGGTCCTTTCTTCAATGATATCAAAAGCATTGTAAACTAAGGTAACCGCTTTCGATTTTTTGCCGGAATACATAACCGCATTTATAAAACGTGATACCATCACATCGTTAAATTTAGGATCCGGACTTAAATATCTTTTTTCTGCTCTTTTCTTTCTCATATTAAATTATTTTGCCTTTGGTTTTTTAGCACCGTATTTAGATCTTCCTTTTCTTCTATCTTCAACGCCGCTTGTATCTAATGTTCCACGTATGATGTGGTATCTAACACCCGGCAGATCTTTTACCCTGCCGCCTCTAATCAAAACAATTGAGTGTTCCTGCAAATTATGTCCTTCGCCAGGAATATAAGCCGTTACCTCAAGATTGTTGGACAGCCTTACTCTTGCTACTTTCCTTAAAGCCGAATTAGGCTTTTTAGGGGTTGTTGTATATACTCTTGTACATACACCTCTTTTTTGAGGGCAGGCATCCAAAGCCGGAGCTTTGTTCTTGGACACTATTTCTAAGCGCCCTTTCCTTATCAATTGATTTATCGTTGGCACTAATATCTCCTAAAGTAACTAACAAAAAAAATTCAGACTTTAAATATAGGGACTAATCCAAAATATGTCAAGAAATCCGGCAACTTTTTTTTGTTAAATTCATACTTTTTTTTAATTATTTTTTAATTTCAGCATATTTCATGCTTTTTCTTCGTTATTTTCTTCTGTAACTATCGCTTCGGCAACTGGTTCTTCCGTTTTTAGCAACAGCGATCTGTATTTTTTCAGCCCTGTTCCTGCCGGAATTAAGTGCCCCATAACTACATTTTCCTTCAATCCAAGCAACAAATCTGTTTTTGCTTCCGTGGATGCGTTTGCAAGAACTTTTGTTGTTTCCTGGAATGAAGCTGCAGAAATCCAGCTTTCTGTTGAAAGCGCGGCTTGTGTAATTCCCAAAAGAACATGTTCAAATGTTGCAGATTCCGCTTCGCGGGCAACTATTTGTCTTCTTTCCTTCTTCTTCAGGTCGGCGTTTATTTCTCTTAACTTGCTCTTGGGTATCAATTGACTGTCCTTGAATCTTGAATCGCCTTTATCTACTACAAATACAAGGTTTTGTATCTTGTTATTTTCTTCAATAAATTCATTTCTGTCTACAATATCTTCTTCAAGGAATCTTGTGTCTCCCGGAGATACTATTTTTATCTTCTGGAGCATTTGTCTTACTATCACTTCAATGTGTTTATCGTTTATTTTAACACCCTGTAAGCGGTATACATCCTGAATTTCGTTAACCAGATATTCCTGAACTGCCGAAGTTCCCTTAATCTTCAAAATATCATGAGGATTTATTGGGCCATCGGTCAATTTTTCACCTGCGGGTATTTCATCGCCTTCCTGTACAAGTACGTGTTTACCCAAAGGCAAATTATATTTCTTTTCATCGGAAGAATCAGGGGCAATAACTATAATTTCCCTTGAACCTTTCTTTCTTGCGCCAAATTTAACGGTACCTTCAATTTCACTTACAATTGCAGGTTCCTGAGGGCTTCTTGCTTCAAACAACTCGGTTACTCTTGGCAAACCGCCCGTAATATCTCTGTTTTTGGAAGCCTGTTTCGAAATCTTCGCAAGAATTGTTCCCGCGTCAATTGTTTCTCCTTCTTCAACAGAAAGATATGATCTTGTAGGCAAGTTGAAAGATTTTTTATTTCCGTCAGCGGCTTCTACTATTATACTTGGAATAAGGTTCTTATCTTTCGATTCAATTACAACCTTCTGAACGTGTCCCGTCTGATCATCTGTAACCTGTTGTAATGTAACGCCGTCAATCAAATCCGCAAATTTAACTTTACCGGAAATATCGGTAAGAATTACCGCGTTATACGGATCGTGATTGTACAACGGAGTCTTTTTCTTTACAAACTGACCGTCATTAAGAACAAGTTCGGCGCCGTAAGGAACATCGTATTTCTTTAATTGTCTGTTATTATCATCATAAATGCCAAGCGAACCTCTGCGGCCGGTAACAACTTTAACCTTGTTGCCTATAAAATCCGGTCTTTCAACAAATACCACCCTGTCAAAACGAACATATCCGTCTATGTTTGTCTCAACCTGGGACTGGCTTGCAATTCTTGAAGATGTACCGCCAAGGTGGAACGTTCTTAAAGTAAGCTGCGTACCCGGCTCGCCAATTGACTGAGCGGCAATAATTCCAACAGCTTCTCCAATTTCAACAAGTTTGCCGTTTGCAAGGTTTCTGCCATAACATTTGGCGCAAACACCGCGTTTGGACTCGCAGGTTAGCACTGTTCTTATATAAACCGATTCTATTGCCGAATCCTCAATTTTTTCCGCTATGGATTCTGTAATTAGTTCTCCGGCAGCAATTATAAGCTCGTCCGTCTTAGGATCGTAAACGTCCTCCTGAGTTACTCGGCCTACAATTCTTTCTGCCAAAGGTTCTCTTTCCTGTTCAACATCTTTAAGCGCTGTAACTTCTATGCCAAGAATGGTACCGCAATCAATTTCGCTGATGATAACATCCTGCGAAACATCCACAAGTCTTCTTGTAAGGTAACCGGCATCAGCCGTTTTAAGAGCGGTATCTGCAAGACCTTTTCTTGCACCGTGAGTAGATATAAAGTACTCTAATACCGAAAGACCTTCTTTGAAGTTAGCAACAATAGGGTTTTCAATAATTTCACCGGCCTGGCCAGTTAATGCCTTTTGAGGTTTCATCATAAGACCACGCATACCGGCTAACTGCCTAACCTGCTCCTGTGAACCTCTCGCGCCGGAGTCAACCATCATGTGTAACGAATTGAATCCCTGTTCCGCGCCTCTTAATTTATCCATCAACGCACGGGCAACATCGTTGGCTGCGTGCGTCCAAATATCTATAATCTTGTTATAACGTTCGTTATCTGTAATAACGCCTTGTTCGTGTTCGTTTAAGATACCTTCTACAACCTTGTTGGCTTTCTTAATAAGCTGGTCTTTTTCTTCCGGAACAATCATATCCGAATAGCTTACCGAAATACCGCCGGCGGTAGCGTATCTGTAACCAAGTTCCTTCATATCATCAAGAAATTTCGCGGTTACTTTATTGCCCATCTTCAAAAAGACCTGACCGATGAAACCGCCGAAAGTCTTTTTAATAAGCAACTGATTAAAGAAGCCCATTTCCTTTGGAACTATTTGGTTAAAAATAACTCTTCCGGTTGTGGTTTCAATCATCTTTCCGTCAATTCTAACTTTAATTTTTGTGTGAAGATTTATAACTCTTGAGTTATAGGCAATAATCACTTCTTCGGAAGAACCGAACATCATGCCTTCGCCTTTATCTCCCTCGCGCATCTTTGTGAGATAATAGCAGCCAAGTACTATATCCTGCGTAGGAACTACAATTGGGTTGCCATGTTGAGGAGACAGAATATTATGGCTACTTAACATAAGCAATGATGCTTCCAGCTGGGCTTCGTATGATAACGGAACGTGAACAGCCATCTGATCACCGTCAAAATCCGCGTTAAACGCGGTACAAACCATTGGATGAAGCTGTATGGCTCGTCCATCTATAAGTATAGGCTGAAATGCCTGTATACCCAGTCTATGAAGCGTAGGAGCTCGGTTCAACAGAATTGGATGACCCATTATTATCTTTTCGAGTATTTCCCAAATGATATTGTCTTTTCTGTCTACTACTTTCCTTGCGCTTTTAACTGTCTTGTTATGTCCTCTTTCAATAAGTTTCCTTATTATAAAAGGCTTAAATAATTCTACTGCCATATCTTTTGGCAGACCGCATTGATGCAGTTTAAGTTCAGGACCCACAACAATTACCGAACGGCCTGAATAGTCAACTCTTTTACCAAGAAGGTTCTGACGGAAGCGGCCCTGTTTTCCTTTAAGCATGTCGCTCAAAGATTTCAGAGGTCTGTTGTTATCGCTTCTTACCGCATTGCCTCTTCTTGAGTTATCGAACAACGCGTCAACCGATTCCTGAAGCATTCTCTTTTCGTTACGAAGAATAACTTCGGGAGCCTTTATATCTATTAACCTTCTTAAGCGGTTATTTCTAATAATTACTCTTCTGTATAAGTCGTTAAGATCGCTTGTGGCAAATCTTCCGCCTTCCAACGGAACAAGAGGCCTTAATTCAGGCGGAATGACCGGTATATAACTAAGAACCATCCATTCCGGTTTATTAGGCACTTTGCCTTCTTCTTCCTTGAAAGCTTCAAGCACTCTCAGTCTCTTTAGCAAATCTGCTTTTTTCTGCTGTGAGTTTTCAATTCTTAACTGCTCTCTTAACTCTTTTGATAATTTCTCAACGTCTGTCTTTTTAAGAAGTTCCTTTACAGCTTCGCCGCCTATTTTGGCAACAAATTTCTTAGGATCATCGGCATCAAGTTTTTCGTTACCGGCCGGAAGCGAGTTTAATACTTCAAAATACTGGTCTTCCGAAATAAGATCCTTAGGACTTAAACCGGTAGGGCCAGGATTAATAACAATGTATGACTCGTAATAAATAACCTTTTCAAGCTCTTTATTGCTTATGCCGATAATATTACCGATTTTAGACGGTAATGAACGGAAAAACCAGATGTGTACTACAGGAACAGCCAGAGCAATATGCCCCATTCTTTCGCGTCTTACACTCTTTTGTGTTACTTCAACGCCGCATCTATCGCAAATAATACCTTTGTATCTTATTCTTTTATACTTACCGCAATAACATTCCCAGTCGCGTGTAGGTCCAAATATTTTTTCGCAAAACAAACCATCTTTTTCGGGTCTGAAAGACCTGTAATTAATAGTTTCCGGTTTTGTAACCTCACCATACGATCTTGACAATATATCATCGGGGCTTGCCAGACTTATCGTGATATTAAGAATATCACGCATTGCATTTTCTTGAACTCTATATGACATCTGTTTTTCTCCTAATTTCTAAGTGAAAAAATAATCGGAAATGTTATTAATTAATTTTTATATCGAGCCCTAAGCCCTGAAGTTCTTTAATTAATACATTGAACGATTCAGGAATGTTTGGTTCCTGCAAGTTTTCACCTTTTACAATTGCTTCGTATACTTTTGCTCTGCCTGCTACATCATCGCTCTTTACAGTTAATATTTCCTGCAAAATATGGGAGGCTCCGTAACCTTCAAGGGCCCAGACTTCCATTTCTCCAAATCTCTGACCGCCAAACTGGGCCTTTCCGCCTAATGGCTGCTGTGTAATTAAAGAGTATGGTCCTATAGATCTTGCATGGATTTTATCGTCTACAAGGTGACCTAATTTAAGCATGTATATATAGCCGCATGTAACCTTTTGGTGGAATTTTTCTCCGGTTCTGCCATTGTATAAGTATGTTTTACTTCCTTTTTGCAAACCGGCCTTTTCAAGCCATTCGTCAACGTCTTCAATATGAGCGCCGTCAAATATAGGAGTTGCAAATTTCAATCCTAATTTTTTACCGACCCAGCCAAGAGCTGTCTCGTAAATCTGGCCAATGTTCATACGTGAAGGCACGCCCAAAGGATTAAGTATAATATCACATGGTGTTCCGTCAACATGGAATGGCATGTCTTCAACAGGTACTATTTTAGAAACAACACCTTTGTTGCCATGTCTTCCTGCCATTTTATCACCAACAGAAAGCTTTCTCTTTTTAGCAACATATACTTTTGCTAATTGAACAATTCCCGGCGGCAATTCATCCCCGCCCTGAATTTTGACTTTCTCTCTCTTATAATCTTCTTCAAGCGAAGAAAGATAATCGAAATAATTTTTATATAAGGTTTTTATCAAAGCGTTTGTTTTCTTCGCTTCAAACCAGTCTAATGTATAATCTAATTTTGTAACGTCTTCCAGGGAAGCAAAGGTTGTTTCCTTTAACGTTGTATTGCTTCTGATAGCAACAGAACCATCAAGATCTCTTATACCGGTGGTTGTATTTCCGGTGCATATCTGGGTAAGTTTTTCAACCAGCCTCTGGTAATGATCGGAAAGCGCCACGTTATGAGCGTGTTCTGCCGCGTCAAGCAATTTCTTTTCTACTTTTTTAGAATCTCCGTCTCTTTTCTTTCTGCTGAAGAGTCTTGTCTTAATAACAGTACCCTTTAATCCCGGAGGCGCTTTCAAAGAAGCATCCTTCACATCGCCGGCCTTGTCTCCGAATATCGCACGCAGCAATTTTTCTTCCGGAGTCGGATCGGTTTCGCCTTTTGGCGTAATTTTACCAATAAGGATATCTCCTTCCTTAACTTCAGCTCCTTCTCTTATAATACCGTTTTCATCAAGATTTTTAACGGATTCTTCGCTGACGTTAGGAATTTCTCTTGTTAATTCTTCTTCGCCGCGTTTTGTTTCTCTTACCTGTAATTCAAATTCTTCTATATGTATTGAAGTGTAAACGTCATCGCGTACAACTCTTTCGCTGATAATAATAGCATCCTCAAAGTTGTATCCTCTCCAGGGCATGAACGCTACCAGAACATTACGTCCAAGCGCAAGCTCTCCGCCCTGCGTAGCGGCTCCGTCCGAAAGGACATCGCCTTTTTTAACTCTTTGTCCTATTTTAACAACAGGTCTCTGGTTAACGCATGTTTCCTGGTTTGTACCGTTAAATTTAATAAGCTTATATGTTACTTTTCTTGAGTCGTCAAAGCTCGTTAACGCTTCGGTACTGTTCGGATTAATATCGTATTTTACAACAACCTGATCGGCGTCAACATACTCAACAACGCCATCTTCTTCTGCCACGTTAATGGCTCTTGAATCGGCGGCTATTTTTCCTTCAAGACCCGTACCTACAATAGGAGCTTCTGGATTTAACAATGGAACGCCCTGGCGTTGCATGTTCGAGCCCATCAAGGCTCTGTTAGCATCATCATGCTCAAGAAATGGAATTAATGCGGCCGCGGCGCTTACAATTTGCGCCGGAGCAACATCCATATATTGTATAAATGTTGGTATTACAATTGGAAATTCGCCTTTGTTTCTGGATTTTACTCTGTCATTAAGGAATTTTCCGTTTGCGTCTATAGGAGCGTTTGCCTGAGCTATTGTATAATTATCTTCCTGCTCGGCTGTAAGGTATTCAACTTCGTTGGTTACCTTGCCGTTTACTACTTTTCTGTAAGGGCTTTCCAAAAAGCCGTATTTGTTTACTCTTGCATAAATTGTTAATGAAGAAATAAGACCGATATTCGGACCTTCAGGTGTTTCAATTGGGCAAAGACGACCGTAATGTGTGTAGTGAACGTCACGTACTTCAAATCCGGCTCTTTCCCTTGTTAAACCGCCTGGTCCTAACGCGGACATTCTGCGTTTATGAGTCATTTCCGCCAAAGGATTTGTCTGATCCATAAACTGAGACAACTGGTTCGTTCCGAAGAATGCGTTAATAACGCTGCTTATTGTTCTTGCGTTTACCAGTTCCTGCGGAGTAAAGCTTTCGGTATCGCGCATGTTCATTCTTTCTTTAATTGTACGCGCCATACGGGCCATACCAACATTAAATTGCTGGCCTAATTGTTCTCCTACAGTTCTTACTCTTCTGTTTCCAAGGTGATCTATATCATCAACGCTTTCATTTCCGTTTTTAAGTTTAATGATATAGTTCATAATAGCTATAATATCGTCAAAAGTTAAAACTGTCGTAGATTCAGGTATTGACAGCTTTAATTTATCATTCATTCTGTGACGGCCAACTTCGCCTAAATCGTATCTCTTTTCATTAAAGAATAATTTTTCAATCAAAGCTTCCGCTGTTTCAACATCAGGAGCTTCGCCTGTTCTTAATTGTCTGTATATTGCAAATAAAGCTTCTTCTTTTGTATGGGCCGTGTCTTTTCTTAAAGTATTAAGAATTAAATCCTGCTCCGAGGAAGTTTCTTTTTTCAAAATTTTTAAAGTCTCAACTTCCGCTTCTTTCAACCTGTCAAGGTCTTCTTCTTTCAATTCGCTGTCTTTTGTAAGAAATACTTCGCCGGTAGACATATCAAAAACGTCGCTGGCAATAATTCTTCCAACATAATCTTCAATTTTTACTTTACGTACATCAATTTCTTCAGCCATTTCGAACAAATCGAGTATCTGTTCGTCAGTTTCGTAGTTTAAAGCTCTTAGAAGCGTAGTAGCGGGGAATTTTTTACGTCTATCTATATAGACGTACATTATGTAGTTAATATCTGTGGCAAATTCCACCCAGGAACCTCTGAGAGGAATAATTCTTGCCGAATAAATAGGGGTACCATTCGGATGAACTGTTTGTGAAAAAGCAACACCGGGAGACCTGTGAAGCTGCGAAACAATTACTCTTTCGGCGCCGTTTATAAGGAATGTTCCTTTCTTAGTCATAAACGGTAAATTGCCCAGGTAAACTTCCTGTTCAACACTGTTAACAAATTCGCCGGATTCATTATCTTTAGTAGATAAACGTAATTTTGCTTTTAAAGGAGCAGCGAAAGTAAGGCCTCTTTCAGCGCATTCCAAGACCGAATAACGAGGTTTCTCGATATGATATTCTATAAAATCTAAACGATAGTTCTCTTTATTATCTAAAATAGGAAAATTGGAAGTAAAAACAGCCTGAAGTCCTTTATTTTCTCTTTCCGAAGGGTTAACTTTATTCTGTAAGAAGTCTTCAAACGAATCGTTCTGAATACTCAATAAATTTGGAACTTCAATTACAGAAGGAATTTTGCTGAAGGATATTCTTTTATTATCCAATTTTGGACCTCCATTTAATGTTCATTTTCTTGTCAACCTAATCTTTAACATCCGTATCAATAGAAAAAGAGATAAGCCGGACTTCTCCAGCTTATCGTCTTTTACGAAAACAGAAATCAATTTGAATTATTTATATAATCCGAATTATTTAATTTTTACAGTAGCGCCAGCTTCTTCAAATTCTTTCTTTAATTTTTCAGCTTCTTCTTTTGATACGCCTTCCTTAACTGTTTTTGGAGCGCCGTCTACCAAATCTTTAGCTTCTTTAAGGCCTAAACCTGTATGAGCTCTAACAACTTTGATAACGTTGATTTTCTTGTCGCCAGCTGCTTCAAGTACTACTTCAAATTCTGTCTGTTCTTCTGCAGGAGCTGCTGCTGCTGCTGCGCCTGCCGGAGCTGCACCCATAACAACCGGAGCTGCTGCTGTTACGCCAAATTCTTCTTCTAATGCTTTCTTTAACTCTGTAGCTTCAACTAAAGTTAACGCTTTAATTTTTTCTACTAATTCAGTTACTTTCTCTGACATTTTTATTCTCCTTAGAATTAATTTTTTTTCTTAAACTTTATGCTGCTTTTTTCTTGGCAATTTCATCAATAACGCTTACAAGGTCTCTAACAACAGCATTTAATGTACCAACAATACCGCTGGCAGGTGAATTGAGGCTTCCCAATATTCCTGCAATTACTTCTGCCTTTGTAGGTAATGTAGCCAGCTCGTTAAGCTTACTTCCATCATAGAACTGACTCTCAATATATGATCCTTTTAACGCCAGTTTCTGGCTCGCATCATAATATTTTTTTATAACCTTGGCAGGAGCAGATACGTTGTCTTTTACGAAAGCCATGCCGATCATTCCGACCAGATGGTTTTCCAATTCTGTATATTTTCCCGTTTCCTTTATAGCTCTTTTTACAAGTGTATTCTTGAATACTCCATATTTTACACCTTCCTTACGGAATTCATTCCTGATATTATTTATATCAGCAACATTTATTCCGCTATAGTCGGCTAAATATACAGCATCAGAATCATTTATAAGATCTTTAATCCGGGAAACTATCTCAGCTTTTTCGGTCTTATTCATATTTCTCCCATAACCAGATTTATTTAATTAACCCGATATTTCGGGGATTGAAGCATATATTTTTTTTATATGAGTGCGTAATCTCTTTTATAATAAAGCAGGTTCTTCTTTTGTAATTTTCAAACCCGGACCCATCGTGCTGGAAAGGAATACGCTTTTTACATACGTTCCTTTGGCAGAAGCTGGTTTTAATTTAATAATAGTTGAAAGAAACGCGTTTGCGTTTTCAACCAATTTATCCGGTTCAAAAGATAACTTACCTAAAGATGTGTGAATGATACCTGTCTTTTCTACTCTAAACTCAATTTTTCCGGCTTTAACTTCCTTAACAGCCTTCGCAACATCCATTGTTACCGTTCCGCTTTTTGGGTTTGGCATTAAGCCTTTAGGACCAAGAATTTTTCCAAGCTTTCCTAATTCGCCCATAACGTCGGGTGTGGCAACAACAACGTCTACATCTGCCCAGCCGCCTTTAATCTTCTCTAAATACTCTTCAAATCCTGCAAAATCGGCGCCCGCGTCAAGTGCTTCCTGAGCTTTTGGGCCTTTTGCAACTACCAGAACCTTAACTTCCTTTCCGGTACCGTTTGGTAACGAAACTGTTCCTCTAATCATTTGGTCTGCATGCCGAGGGTCTACACCTAATCTGATAGCACAATCTAAAGATTCAGTAAATTTTACTTTAGAAGTTTCCTTTAAAATTTTTACAGCTTCCGAAAGTTTGTATTCTTTGGAAGTATCAACACTTTTATTAAAATCTCTAACTCTTTTAGATGCTTTCATTATTCCACCATCCTAATTTCAAATAATTGATTCTTATTAACCCTCAACGGTAAATCCCATACTTCTTGCTGTACCTGCAATCATGCTTGCGGCATGGTCTACATCAAAAGCATTCAAGTCTGGCATCTTTAATGTTGCAATTTCCTTTACTTGAGCCGAAGTAACTTTTGCCACTTTATTTCTGTTTGGTTCTGCTGAGCCTTTATCAACTTTTGCGGCTTTCTTTAATAATACGGCAGCCGGAGGTGTCTTTGTAATGAATGTAAAAGACTTGTCCGAGTATACAGTAATCACAACCGGAATAATCAGGCCGTCTTTATCTGCAGTTTTGGCATTAAACTGCTTACAAAATTCCATTATGTTTACGCCTTTTTGGCCTAAAGCCGGGCCAACAGGCGGTGAAGGATTAGCTTTTCCGGCAGGAATCTGTAATTTCACATAACCAGTTATTTTCTTTGCCATTTATCTACCTATTAATATATTTCTTAACTTATTTCTCTAATTCTGCTTGAACAAAGTCTATTTCCACCGGAGTCTTTCTTCCGAATATGGAAACAAGAACTTTTATCTTCATTTTCTCTTCGTTAACTTCCTGAATAAAACCGCTGAAATTGTTGAAAGGACCATCTATTATTTTCACCAGATCTCCGGTTCTGAAAATAGTTTCCATTCTTTCGCTGTTTTCGTCCTGAGTAATTCTTCCTACAATTCTTTTTACTTCTTCCGGTTGTAATGGAGCGGGTACTGTTTTAGAACCTAAAAAACCCATCACTGATGGGGCATTTAATATAAAATCTTTAACCTGATTATCTAAATCCGCTTGCACATAGATATAACCCGGAGTAAAATTCTTTGTTTTACTTCGTTTTTTACCGTCTTTAACCTCAAAAACCTTTTCCATGGGAACGAGAATGTTTTCAACTTTGGCTCTAAGCCTTTCGTGCTCTTTCAACTCTGTTTCGAGGAAAGTTTTAACTTTATTCTCGTGGCCGGAAAATGTTCTAACAACGTACCATTTTGATTCCATAGGAGCAAATACCTAAAAAATACCCTTAAAGAGTGTTGATATTGCCATATCGATGATGTAGGTTACAAAAGCAAACGCAAGGCAAACCACCACTACTATCTGGGTGGATTCCTTAAGCTCATCCTTGGTAGGCCAGGTAACTTTCTTCATTTCTTTAACTACATCGTCGTAGAAGTTCACGATTTTTTCTTTCATAATAAAATCCGTTTAAATTCTGCACGTCAGGAGGGACTCGAACCCCCAACCTGCGGTTTTGGAGACCGCTGCTCTGCCAATTGAGCCACTGACGTGTGAAACTTTATTTTGTTTCCTTATGAACTGTGTGTTTCTTATCCCAACGGCAATATTTTTTAAACTCTACACGGTTAGGATGAAGTCTTTTATTCTTGGTTGTAGTATAATTTCTTCTCTTACACTCAGTGCATTCTAAGGTTATTATTTCTCTCATAATTTCACTTATCGGTTTTAAAAAAATCTTAGAGCTGACGACCGGGATTGAACCGGTGACCTCATCCTTACCAAGGATGTGCTCTACCATCTGAGCTACGTCAGCAACTTTTGTTGCTTTTGAGCGGGAGACGGGACTCGAACCCGCGACCAACAGCTTGGAAGGCTGTGACTCTAGCCAACTGAGTTACTCCCGCAATATCTCTTATGTAATATACAAAACCCCGAATATCGGGGATTTGTAGCTTTATTTGTGGGCGGCGAGGGATTCGAACCCCCAAAGGCGCATGCCAACGGATTTACAGTCCGCCCCGGCTCTCCAACTCCGGCGTCCGCCCGTTTTTATAAACGAGCTCCAAATATATTTGTATTTTCAGAAACATGCAAATGTATTTGCAACTTTTTTAATCTTTTTTTCCGCTTTTTATCATTTTTAGGGCCTTTTTTCAAATTTTTAGCGCTGTTTTGCCCTTTTAACGGCTTTTCAGCTTCTTTACCTGCCCGTATTTTTGACTAAGAGCTTGCTAAGATGGCAGCTTTTTTTTCTTAAAGTTCAGCTTTAAATTGCAAATTTATACCAATATTTAAAGAACTAATCCTTTTTTGCTTTAATATCCTGTTTCCCGCTGTTTTTGCCCTCTTTACGGTAAACTCGTTATTTTAGCGGGGCAAATATATAAAGTTACTTCATAAGATGCAAGGTACCATTTTGCGGCTTTTCCCGGTACAATCATAATTTCGGTGGCTAAAAAATTGGGCTAAAAAATATAATACTGTCTTTGCGAGCGAAGTCTTCGAAGCGAAACTTGCCCGGCTTGTCGGGGGCAATCTCGTTAATAACTGTATTCTGTAATAACACCAATGAGATTGCTCCCGATAAATCGGGACAAGTAACGTCGCGGACTCCTCGCAAAGACAGTATGGCTAATCAGTTTT